>Ga0210042_1000204_pt1 | contig 57120 bp, 54 predicted proteins | sample CryGeymeta201518_FD_183982 | JGI IMG/M metagenome (GOLD analysis project Ga0210042, IMG submission 183982) | Groundwater microbial communities from Crystal Geyser aquifers in Utah, USA - Crystal Geyser metaG 2015-18 (SPAdes) (version 2) | ecosystem: Environmental > Aquatic > Deep subsurface >... | reverse complement strand
AAAGTATCTGGGAACTCTATTGGAAACTCTATAGCTACCGTGTCGCACCAATAAGATTGATGCTGTATTCACCCTGGTTGGATGCGTTAACCGTTGTCGCGATATCAAAGCTTTTCTTTTCGCCGGCCGGCAGGTTTTTAACCTCTACCTCTCCAACCTTTATGCCCTGGCCCCTCTTGCCGAAGCTAATCGCAAGGGTAACCGATTTCAAATTTTGTTTACTGCCGTTTGTCACCGTGCCGTAAACGCGCGAAAGGCCGTAGTTGTCCGGATAATGGCCGCCTACCTCGAGGCCGAGCATGCCTTTTATGTCGTTGAGATCTTTGCTGCCCAGCGCATTTCCTCCCCCGGCATCCGGGGATTTCACGGTGCTTTCTAAAGATGAACTGCTGCAGCCTGCTGCAAGCAGAATAAACGCCAGCAGTACTAGGCTGAGCAATAGCCTGGCAAAGCTATTCTTCATGATAAAACTTCCTCCTGTTTGATGCTGTATTACGGGCAAGAACTGCCCCTTTGATTATCCGTAGCCGTTGCCATAGCACATGGTTAAAACACATGGTTATAACAGTTGCTATAACATGCTGTTATAGCAGGCTCATATTATAGATTGTTAAGATCACCTTAAAGGTAGCAGCCTGTAAGAGTACGGTCAATAAATGCATCGTAAACGTGTCGCAAATATCTCCTCTATCTCTCTTACGGATGCTTGCTGTTTCTTGCTGCGCCCATGATGAGGGATACTTTCCAGTGGCCCCCGGCATCTTTTGCCAGACCCAGCGCCCACTCTCGTTTTACGTTAAGCGGTTGGCTTACCGGTTGGCGCGTTTTGGTATCGATGTAGTAGCTGTTATCGGTGAACTTGTAGATGGCTTCAGGAACGCCAAACTGCATACCGATGACCTTCACATCAATGGTTTTGTAAACGCGCACCCGAATCTTGCCGCCGTCAAAGTCTTTTTCATATGCGGTCTGGAACTGGCGCAGCGCCCGTCCCGTTAAACCCTTCGTAAAGTCATGCGGGTTTTTGCTCTGCATCAACTTGATATCATCCAGCAGGTCTTTGGATATCTTCTCTTTTAACTTCGCACCGGTAAGTTCGTTCTTTTCGTTATGAACGTCCGGCCTGGCCGCAATGGTACCGACAGGTGGTACGCCGTTATTGGCGTTTATCATGCTTAAAAACCAGATGACTGCGGCAATCAAAATCAACGCCGTAATGATAATAGTGGTCTTGTTGTTCTTCAAATATAGATCCATCGATCTCATACCTCCTTATCAAATCTTTACGAATACACGGTTCATACCAGGTGCGGCAGAGCATCTTTTAACTCACTTATTAGCACTAAATAACGCACATTACCTCCTTCACTAGGTAAGGTCTTAAGGTCGCTCGACGCTCGAAATCGCCCGACATATTATGGGCCGCGGCTGAAATCACTCTGCGACGGTTCTATCGATCCTCCCTGGCCGAACAATGGCGATACTGTGGCATGGCGGCTATCGCTGTGGCACTTGTTGCAAAAGTCTCCATGACAGTTCGTACAGTTGCGTACCGGGTCGCCATCGCCATGACACTGTATACATACCTTTGTCTGCACCGGTATCTGAGCGTAGGCTGCCGGGCCGTGCTGGCGTATCCACTGCTGAGTTGGGCCATGTGGCGCAGGGAATTCATGACACTTGTTGCAGAAGTAACTTTTCGCAACACCGTCTACGCCCTGATGAGGAAACTCGGCCGGTTGCATGCCCGCCGGCTGCGGATGGCACTTGTCGCACAGCGCCCGGTTCGTAAAGGCGAGCTTGGCGTGACTGCCCTCTTTCCATCCCGGGGGGTGGGGCATTTCCAGCCCGTGACACCGTATGCACTCTCCCTTCCACATCGCGGGTGGATGACAGCCACGACAATTCGTCAGCGGCTGCACATCAATTCGCAAGAACCCCCGGCTTGCGGTGCGTATATTGGTATCGGCCTGGTTTGGATGACAGAGGGTGCACGAAGCGCTCGCTTTCTGGCTGTTATGGCAGTTGATACACTTATTCATGCTCATACGATCGGTTTTGTTTACAAGCGCGTGCGGTGCGCTTGCATGGCAACTGGTGCAGGACTCACCGATAGCGAGAAACTCTTTATGGCTGACGCGGATATTAAAGCGCTTTACCGTTTTTTTTGGGATGTTCCGGTGGCAGCTTAAACACGCATCGTTCGAGATTTGCGCCTGTTGGGGCTGGGCGCCCGCCCCGCTTAAATACGCCATAGCCCACCTCGCATAATCAAACTTTCCTGCGACGTAACCGGTTATGCCGGAACCTTCGTGGCATCTGATGCAGCTCATTCCTTTATGTTTTGTTGCCACGCTCTCTGTGGCCTGTTTATCTTGATGGCAGCTTGTACAGATGCCCGGTTGATCCAGATAATTGAACCCGTAGATAACGGCCGCACCTACCAATACGGTCATGACCGTCATGCTTATGAGGCGCTCTTTTGCCGCTCGGGGCTCCCGTTTTAAAACGACCTTTGGCAACTTCGGCTTCTTGTGGTCCATGATAGCCGTATAGATCAAGTATCCTGCTATTCCTAAGAAGCAAAGGATGACCAGGAGGATACCGGCCAGCAGTATGGTCTGTGCCGGGTCGGAATACGGGCTGTTGATCGTATCGGCGATGCTCTTCATGATCTTCGTGTACATCTCGCCAAGACTTATCCGTGCTGCCGTGGAAGAGTTAGTCGGATCCATTGCCCATCCCCTTCCTTAACTGTTTCAAGGCATCCTTTGGTAAGCCGGGATGGATATGTTGTGCATGGCATCGGTCGCAGCCCTGTTTCTGGTGACAGCTATAGCAGACCTTGGTGCCGCTTTTACCGACGATCCGTGGGTGCGCTTCTAAGAACGTTGCCGGGTGCGGCATCTCGATTTGGTGGCAGCTATTACAGAGCGATTCCTGATGGCATTTTAGACAGCCCTGTCTCGATTTACGGGCTTCGTCGCCATGGATGTTGAGCCACGAGTCCGGATGCGGCATGGTCACCGAGTGGCACATCAAGCAGAAATCGCTTGAATGGCAGACCTGGCAACTCTTAACATCGCCCATCCCATGCAGCTTACGCCACTCCTTGCTATGCGTGATCTGCCAGGGACCTTTAAATGTACGGTCGATTTGTCCCACATTTTCTACATGGCAAATTTTGCAGTTAGCACCGGGTCGGCCGGCGGCATGGCAACCGACGCATTTATCCATGGAGCTTATGCGCGGATTCGGTACGGCTTTTCCGTGGACTACGGTACTATGGCACTCGGTGCACGCGTAATTGGCTTTAACGATCGCTGTGTGATTGATGCGGATGTTTTTGTTGACGACGGTCTTGTTCGTATCGGCATGGCATGAGCGACAGGCGACACTCGGCACTTTCGCCACAACCGGTTGCCGGTTTAGCAGGACGGAAGGGGAGAGAACGACCATGCGCACGACATCGAGCCGTTGTCCGATAAAACTTATCGTATCGGGACGGCGGTGACAGAAATTACAGTTGAGTTTACTATGCTTGCTCTTCTGCCAGGCGTTATATTCATGTCCATGGCATAAGCCGCAGAACGACGGCTGCGATGAAAGGGCGGATATACTGTTTGCGATTACAATTACTATGCCGACTACGGCAAATACAATCGTACTTTTCTTTAAATTCATATCAGCGATCACACTAATTTGTCTGATCACCTTTCCTATATTTTGGATTGCTTATGTATACGTTGATTCTTTGTGAAAGAATGTCGCCGACTTTTTGCAGGCCTATTTCCGGGTTAGCCGGAATAGCATTTACGTATGTCGTTATTATCTTGACGGAAAATCCCTGGTAGACCCAACCGGTAAAATAACTTCCGCCATCGTTTGAGAATCCCGATGATGCGCGTTGCGTCTCGATTTGGATGTCCTTGCGGTCTTTAGGAAACCTTCCATCAAGGGTTTTCCTAATCTCTTGGGCGGCTTGCCCATCGCTGCCCTGATATGAGATCAACACGTAGCTGTTGAGCGGCATGATCTGCGTGAACTGGTCTCCTTGGGGCTGGTAAATCGCTTCCGCCGCCCGGCCGTCGCCGCCCGGAGTCTCGTGATGCGCGTTGGTATTGAAATCCTTTATATTAGATGGGACAAGGGTAAGCGGTTCGATAGTCGGTTTTGGCTTCTCAGCTCTACTTTGCTGCATGGAACCAGGCGAGTGGTGCTGTTCTAATGCGTCCTTCGTATAGACGCTCATCGCTGATGACTCCCCGACAGCGTAGAATATCGCCGTGAAAAGAGAGAGCACGATTGCCGCGGAGACAATCCCTATAACGATGTGGTCTGCCGATATTTTGTGCCTGGCTGCCGGACTTTGCATTTTCAATAAACCTCTCGCTCGTTCTTAAAACTTCACCGTCTGCTTGTTAAATGGTCAAGCTAGCAGCTCTAAAGTAATAAAGGCGCTGGTGTTTGCCAGCGCCTTTATTGAGTGCATTTCTCGTGTTACTGGGTAACACCGACATCCTCTGCGTGACACCTCAAGCAAACACTGTCGATTTGCTCCGTGGTTTTGTCGTACGCGCTGGTAATCGGGTTGCCGGACTCGTCAGTACCATACGTGAACGGTGTGTCCGTAGTGGTACCGTCAGGCATTACGTAAGATGCAATACCTGCGCCTGCCGGCATATCGCCGAGCAGTTTGGTCGAACCCTCATCACCGGAGTGCGGGAAGTCAGATTTCGCGCGCATACCCTTGTAGCCATTCGGCGTGATATGGCACTTGTTACCGCACCTGCTGGCAGTCGCCGGATACATATCCGTGACGTGGCAGCTGTAGCAATCCGGAGCGTTGTTGGCGCCTGTTCCCGCCTGCATGTAAGGTACCGGGTGGGTACGATCGACGTGTGAGTACTTACCAAACAATGTGTTGTTAGCACCCTGACCGAGATCTTTAACCGGATAACCGATGTTGAGGTTATGGCAGTCGGCACACCATACAGCGAGGTGCGCGCCATCGTTAACGCCGGTATCGGGGCCCTGCCATTGCGTCCAGAGGGTAAATACCGTGCTAGTACCCTCCTTGCCCGTCGAAGTCGTTAGGCCACCGGTGTTGCCGGAAGTCATCGTTGTCTCTGGGACAAGAACTTGCGCGAGATTTGGCGTTGTAGCACCATGGCTCGTAAAGGTCACTCCCTTGTACTGGGTCATAGCCGTATAGCTGTCGCATGAACCCGATGGAGAGTTTCTCAGGAGCATATAGCCGCTGGTATCCGAACCCGGCTTCCAGGTCAACTGGCTGCCGTTGTGTACGGAGTGGCAGGTCTGGCACTGCAGCAGGTATGGGCCTACACGCTTTAATCCGCCATGACCGCCTGTCTTAAAGATCTTGTTCTCTGCCGGGTTATAGGCACGAGCTTTAATCTGAATCGAGGAGCCATTGGCGCTTGCGATAGTTCTTACTTCTTGCCATTGCCAAACTGAGCTGTCAGGAATCTCTGGGCCGGAACCGATCGTGTGACCGTTGCTGGTGTATTTGCCAGAGGTTGAGCGATAGTACGCTGCTCTAATGCTATGGATCGCGGACCCTACATGGCAGTAATCGCACGCGCTGTCGGGGTCATCCGACCGCAATAACTCGTAGATACCGTCGGCACGGTGGACTCCGTGGCAAGTTTTACACTTATTCGAAGTCGTGGCATAGTCACCGTGTGGGCCTCTCATCGTGCCTGTACTGGTTGTTGTACCTTCGTCGGCAAAACCCTGATAATACCCTGCACCAGTCTGCGTACTGCCGTCGGCCGTTGTAACGGGGCCATCAGTATGTTGGAACTTCAAATATGAACCCTCATATTTGGAGGCGTTGCCGTTAGGGAAGGTTGTATCGTAGTTATCTTTATACGCCCAGTTCGACTGACCATCGATGCTGTTATACGTCGTATCGGTGGCGGGATTGCCATAGAATGCGCCAGCCGTAGGCGTAGCTACCGGAGTGGTAGTGACAACAGCCGGTGGCGCTGCAAAGGCGATACTTGACATACCAAGCACGAAAGCCATAGCCATTAAGATAATCAAAGCCTTTTTCATTCAATTTCACCTCCTTTCAGTTGGAGTAAAGGATTTCATCGAATGGACCGCAAAGCTTACTCCATTGCCCGGTTGTGCACGGCGTTGGCGTTAGGCTCCGGCTTAATCCTTGCGGACGCACTGTATTGAATAGCGCTTAAATAAATACTAGCCATGTTCGACCGTTGTTCTTGAGCAACTCGTTTGAAGTCGAGAGAAAAATTGGGTAGTGGATTGCAGTAGTGCTTTACAGGGCTTACTCAAATACTGTCTGCTTTTTGTTTGTTAATCTGTTTGTGCTAAGTTCTGTGCCTGTTTCTTGTGTTTATTTGGTTTTCAACCAAACGAGTAATTGCTAAGGTAAACATAGCATACGAAAACGCATTAGTAAATAGATTTACAATAATTTGTAGTGCAAATTACATAGTTACGTAATATTACTAACATGCGCCGGCATTTATTGCTTCTCCATTGCCAGTGCAGCAAGCATAAAAAAGCGCCCATCCTTATAGGCTTCCTTATGCGGGGGAATGTGCCGTATGCATGGATTGCGAATCCACAAGATCGTCATGCCGCTTTGCAGTAATGCCGTAGGCGGCTGCGATCTGCGCTACTCTACCGTTCTCAGTAAGCATCGCGATGCGCCCTTTAAGCTCTTTTGATAAGGAAATCGAGGCGGCTTCTTCTTCGGTACAACCGTGCTCCACTGTGATCTTCTTCGCCACATCGGGCGAGAACGGCCTTGTTTTTAGCAGCGCACCGAGCTTTACGCCATTTTCCTCAACGTCTTTATACTTTTCATATATCGACCCCGTTACGTATACCTTGCCGAGCTCGCTAATAATTGAGGCGGCATAGCCTTTGCTGAGGGCCTCTTCTATGAAACTCTCATCAAACACGTACCGGAACGAACGCCTACGCAGCATCCATAGGATAAGTGCGAGTAGTGGGATAAGGGCCAGTATTGGCAGACCATACCCTGAGGCCCGCTGGATTGGCGTAATAACCGGACTCGGGATCCTTAGTACCTGTACGCGGTCATTAAACTTGTCCGCTACAACAAAGGTTTCATTGCCGGTATACGCGATACCTTCCGGGTAATAAAACTGGCCTTCGTTATGGCCCCAATCGCCAACCTTGTCGAGTTGCTTACCCTTGGTATCTAAAACAGTTATCTCTCCGCCCAGGCCATCTACGACGTAGAGGATATTGTCTTTATCGATTGTCAGGCTTACGGGAAGACCGAATGTACGGAATCTGTCCGTGAGCGGGTTTTTCTTGTCGATTGGTTTGCCGAATGTCCAGAGACTCTTGCCCTCTGGCGTAAATGCCTGAATCCGGTAGTTCAAGCTGTCCGCAACGTAAATAGTTCCCTTATCATCAACCGCAATACCGGTTGGGAAATCAACTTGCCCTACCCGAGGACCGCGTGTGCCAAAATTGTTAATGAGGTTGCCTTTAACATCACCGATCATTACGCCACGCATTGTAGTCGAATAAACCCGGTTGTTCTTGATGGTGAGCGCAAGCGGAGCCGGCACGTTGATCTGCCAGATCGGCTTGTGATCTGCGTTAAATATAACGATTCTGTTTGACTGCTTGCAGGCTACGAAGACCTGGCCGTTATCCGCTACCGCTACCGCGTTCGGGTACCAGAGTTCGTATTTTTTCTGCCCCGCGTCGCCAAACTGGTCGATGAAGGTGCCGTTGCTATCAAAGATAAGTATCCTGTGTTTTTCGCTATCGGCTACGTAGATGTTGCCATTTGCATCGGTGGTAACCCCGGTGGGCCGATTAAGGCGATCTCCCTCAAACCCATAGATCGAGAACAGGCTGGTAAGCCCCTTTGGGTTGTCATCGCCCTTAACTTCCGGCGGTTTGTTCAGCAGGTTGTAAAGAAACAACATCCCAAGGAGGACCAAGCCTAAAAAGCCGACAATTGCGAGATATCGTTTTAGTGCTGAACGGTCCTGGACGTAAAAATTATCCGTTGACAAACTCATAACCTCCAAACATTATCGTTTCGCCGCGGTCGACGGTGGTGTTGCAGCTTTAGGCGCCGACCCTTTTTTGCTTGACTGAAGCTTTGCGCTAAGCCGCACCAGCTCGTCTTGTGCCTTCTTCTCATCCGGCACGAATGCGACTATATCCTTGTAGATGGTGAGGGCTTCTTGTGATTTGCCGGCCTTCTCCAACATGCTCGCATAGGAGTAGCCTATGTTTATGTCTTGCCCGGATGAATCATATGCTGCCCCATACGCCTTAATCGCATCAGGGATATTTCCTGTTGCTTCATAGGCCTGGCCTAAGTTATCGTACACTTGGCTTTGTAATTCTGCCGTCCCTTGCTCCACCATCAGCGCTTTTTTAAGCGTTGAGATTGCAGCGTCGTGCTGGTTTGTCCTGTTGTAGGCGATACCTAATGTCATGTACGCATCCATACTCTTGCGATCGAGTCTGGTCGCAACCGAGGCTTGCTCGATCGCATTGTTAAACCTGCCAACAGCTATATATGCCTTGGCCAGCGCAATCCTGGCTTTTGCGTTTCTTGGGTCGGCTTTCACAGCTTGTTCTGCATCCATGTAGGCTCTCTCGACATATGTTCTTGGAACCGCCGGTGCCTGGTGCACTACCGCAGTTTTAGCCAGCAATCCCAAGACAACGACAATACCGATCATGAGAGCCAGGATTATTGCCCTAAAGAATAAGCGAGCATAAACGTTCATTCATACCAACCTTTCCGATTGTTTTTGGCGTATACCGGTCATACTGCTTCATTGCGTTTAAATCTAGTAAGATATCACTCAACCGCTTAAGAAGGGAATACTTGCTGAAAGAACGTACTGTTTGCGTGCAGGATAATCTCTCAGCAAGGCAGTAACGAACTAGATTTTCCACGGTTGATCTTTAAGGGTTACACCACCCCAAAACTTTTCAACATCCTTGCCGTCAATCCGACCTTTTTCCTTGCCCTCGACCTGGAATTTGAACTGCTTTAAGCTGTTTGATTGCTGGGCTGTTGAAATTATTGCCATGAGAAGCAAGTCTTGAGACGACTTGTTTCCGCTAAAGTTGAGGATGTTTCTGTTGAAGTTGATAGTTACCGTGTTGTTGTCGATCCTTGTGCCGAGGACTTTGACGTTTTCAGGCATAACGGGCATGATATTGCCGTTATTCGGCTTACCCTCAAAAAGAATGTCGAGTGCCGCTTTTACTTTATCCGTTTCTCTGGGTACCTCACGGACCTCTTTGGCCAGCGCATCCTTATCCGGATAGTAAACAACGATTTGCATGTAGTTGTTGGAGGCATCGGTTTTTGGTAGGTCCGTAGGTGCAGCCAGGTAACTGGGTTCGGTCGCACACCCCGCCACAACAATTAAGAGAAGTGCGACTACCGTTAACATCGCAGTAAGATACCTCATAACCACTCCATAAACTAAACCATAAAACTTGCATTAACTGGTAATATATACCACCAGCTTGTCTCTACTATAACCAAAAAGCATCTGCTCTTCAATATACTTAGTCAAAAAATAGCGTTTTATTAATAAAAAAACAATGTTTTGATAATAGTATAACTCGGTTTCTTTAGTAAATAAACAGAGCATCTGTTGTTAGGATAGCAGGCGGATGGTACTAAAGCGCCTATTTAAGTTTCCATCGTTGGCTATTTTGGCGCACGTTGTATGGCTTGCAGACCCTGAATAATCTGGCCTACCTTGGTATCACGCGGGTTAAGGGACTGGTACTTCTTATAGTACGTTACGGCAAGCTCTTTATTCCCGAGGTTTTTATACGCCTCAGCAGTCAGCAAGTAGGCTTCTTTTGAGGTCGGGTTTACATCGCGGACGAATTCAAGCAGCCTCAGGACGTCGTCATAACGGCCTTCCGCCTCATAAGCGTTCGCCAAAAGCAGTTGGGCAAGCGGCGAGTATGGCCGTATCGCGAGCGCCTTATTGAGAGCTTCTTCGGCCGAATCAAAATACCCGGTCCCCGGTCCTTGTGTTAGAGTGGCGTATGCGTTTGCAAGATAAATCCAGTGATCCGAGTCGTTCGGCTCGAGGTCGGCGGCCGTCTCTGCGATATCTTTAGCCTTGACGAGCAGTGACGTATCATGCTTAGCGAGGCCAATATCTTGCAGGTATCGTCCGTAGAGATCGAAGTAGAGACCGTTTTTATAGAGGCGCATTGCGGTGTCAAAGCTTGCAATTGCCTGATCGGGGTTACCCAATTCTCAAGCGTCATCGCCCGGTTAAAGTGAACATCGGCAGCATACATAGTCACGGCAAGATAGGCAGCTATAAGGAAGGTGAGTGTGGTCGCCGATGCCGCGATGATTGCGGGTACGGCCTTAACCTTGTTGGTGTGTACGAAGTAGGCCTGCGAAAGGATCGCCCCGATTATCAACCATAGCAGGGGTGTGCTGCCGATGATGCTGAGCCCAAAGGCAAGGTAGACGATGTAGCCGGCCGCCGCTGCGATAAGGCCGGCATAGACACGCTTTGTGTTCGCATCATAGTAGCGGATTGAATTTCGTGCAAAGAAAAGCGCTGCGCATATGAAGACGATAAAACATATCGCGGCGGGAATCCCAACTGTCGCGGCAAGCTGCAAAAAATAGTTGTGAGCGTTATCTGCGGTTGAGTTGCCCTGAACGATTTTCACGTAGCGCACGGTCTCATACCGTTGTGAGAGGAGATTAAACGTATCCGGCCCGAACCCTAACAGGGGGCGTTCCTCGGTTGCGCGTAGAGCGGCCTTCCATATCTCTAGCCTGCTGCCGGCGCTTCCTTCGCTAATTTGGGATGTCGAGGAGATTCGCTCAAGCAGGTTTGTGTTGTGCGCTCGCGTACCTGAATAGAAAGCTATGCTTCCAAAGGTGATGACAAAAACAGCCGCGATGACGGCGAGCTTTCGTGGGCTCAAAAGGACAAACCTGCCGACCAACAGGGCAAACACAAGTATGCCTGCAACCGCACCCAGCCAGGCGCCCCGGGTGTAGCTTGTCAGAAGGCATGCTGTAATCAGGGTAAATGCGATTCCGTAGAGCGTGCTGTCTTTCGCGCCCTCTGCATCGAGGTATGAAGCCAGTGCCGTGGGAAACGCAAGTGCTAAGAAGCCACCTAACATATCCGGGTTACCAAACGTGGAAAAGCTTCGCCATAGCTCAAACTGCTGTCCCGGCCAGGAGATAGGGTCAAAGCCCGTAAACTGGGCGAGCCCGTAGATCGAAACGACCCCGCCTACCAGTGAAAGCAACCTGCCAAGCACCTTGATTCTTTCAAATGAGGCAAAGCTTTGCAGGGCGAGGAAGTAGATGGCCGCGTAGTTGATAAAGGTCAACAGACCTTCAAAACGCCGGTATTTTCCAAGGATTGATAGAGAGGGCTGAAGTGAGAATATCGTCGATACAGTAACGAGCATTATAAAAAGGAGTAACAGTGCGTCAAGTTTGCTCCAGCGGACCCGGCGCTCCTTTTTGATGGCGACGCGAAATGCCCAGATGCCAACAAGCCCCAAGCTGATAAGGCGCAAAGCCACAAGCTTTGCGATATCAAACGTGTCCGCCGAAAGGTATGGGGTCATTACGAGTGGCAGGGCGATTACGAGCGCTAAAAGGCCGAGGTAGAGCCATCTTTCTAAACGTGCACCTACGGATAACGGTTCGATGTCATTGGTTCGCTCGCTCAAATTACTTTTTCACCAACTGTATCTAATATCTACTGTGATGATACTTAATGGCAAGGTTTTTATTGCTGCGATGTCTGAAATGCCGGGTCGGGCTTTAGGCGCTCGCTGTTCGGTTGCTTCTGTCCACGCACATGGCACCAGGCGCAAAATGTCGGACCGTGACAGTTAAAGCAGTACGCCGGTCCTTGCTTGGCGACAACATATCTATGCATGGGTATCCAGGAGCCCGGCGGGCCGATAAAGCCCTTGTGGTGGCACGAGTTACAGAAATCCTGTTGGCGGTGGCATTTCTTGCATATCTGCGGGTTTTGGCTGCCGATACCGCCGTGGTCTTGCTTGATGAACTTATCGGTGTGGGGAACCTCCACACCGTGACAGCCCCGGCAGAAGGTTTTCTGGTGACACATCAAGCATGGCTCGATGTTTTTCAAGGCGGTTTTACCGTGATCCGGTATGCGCCAGGTTCCCGTTTTGTGATTTAAATACCCATCGGATGGAACCAGGTCAAACCCTTTCTGCGGATGGCAGGTAAAGCAGCTTCCCGGCGCCAGCGCTGATTTCGAGAGCCCGTGGCAGCGGAAGCAGCCGTCCATAGTGAGGAAGGTCCGGTACTCGGGAAGGCCCGGATGTCCGGCACGGTTGTGGCACGTCGTACAGTTGATTCCCTTCTTGAGGTGGATGTTATGGTTCATCTTCAGGCCTTTGGTCGGCGTAACGATTCGCTTGGGGGTATGGCACTGCAAGCAGCCGTCGTTGTCGATTTTCTTGCTGAGCGCGCTGTCTACATTAATGGGTTGCTGATAGGAATTGGTGTAATGACGGTAGATTTCGACCGCAAGGTCCGTTTTTTGTTTGAGAAAGCCCAAGGGGCCGGTGTAATGGCAGACACCGCAATCAACCTCTGCGTGCAACGATTGTTTTTGCCAGGACTGAATAGCAGGTGAAAGCTCATGGCATGACTTGCAATACTCAGGTTGCGAAGTATACCAAAAACCATAGCCTGCGGCAGCAATTATTGCGAACCCTACAACCCCGGCGATTATTAGTAGGAGCCTCGAGCGTGGGCCATGCAAGTCCGGCAGGCTAAGGCGCGGGACCCGGATTCTTGATTTTGTATTCCGGAAATTAAACTTACGCATTTTGCTCGATTGTAACATTAGATAGGTGTCTTAACAAGCTAAAGAGTTGTCCTTGTAAAGAGTTGTCCATGCTAACATACCGCTAATGAGTGAATTGTGTGGACATAGCAAATCTCTTGGTATGACAGAAAGGGCAATTATTCTGCATAGCCGTATGACACTGCATGCAGAGCTTGCGTTTTGGCAGCGTATCACCGATTTTCCCCACATGCGGGTGTGCAGCGCCGGGATGGCATTTTATGCAGGGGATATCGGCCCGCTGTACATGGTTGCGATGGTTTATCTTGATGTCCCCGGAGCCGGATTCGATCCTATTCAAACTATGACAGCCGCCCCTTTGACATGAGCCTACCCCCGGCAATGTCGCCCCAACGGGTTTTAAATTCGCCCCTACGATACTGGCGTAAATCTCACGATAGAAGCTGATGCGATAGATCCAGAGGCTAACCGTGCCTTGTTTTACGTGGCAATCAAAGCAATTTCCCGCTGCGGTTGCATGCGAAGACTTCTTCCAGGAATCGTAGTACTTTTGCATGCTGTGGCATCTAGTGCAGGACTCGGGGTTTGATGTGTAGATATATGGGATACCAAGAAAGACCACTACTATGACGCCTACTATTGCCAATAAGAGGCGGGTTTTTGTGCTCTTCGGTGCAATCGCTGGTTCTTCGTGGGTTTGCTCGCCACCGGTTTCAGTCATTACATACCTTCACTACAAATAAAACATAGTTCAACTACTAGTGTTATTATGTGCCACCGCATGAGCAGTTGCAACAGTTGCTACATCTCTTATGCAAGGATTTTTACGTGTAGACGGTATGCTGTTGAAGAGAGTCCGATGCGAGACATCCTCTTACTGGTGCTTGAACCCCTCGATACGCTGGTTTCGCTTCACATGGCAGAACGAGCAGTCGCTCATTTGTGCGGTATGGCAGGTTTTGCACATCTTTCGCGGTGGCAGCGTATCACCGATTTTCCCCACATGCGGGTGTGCAGCGCCGGGATGGCATTTTATGCAGGGGATATTAGCACGCATAACATGGTTGCGATGGTTTATTTTAATATCTCCCGATGTTGAGCTTATCCTATTCAAACTATGACAGCCGCCCCTTTGACATGAGCCTACCCCCGGCAATGTCGCCCCAACGGGTTTTAAATTCGCCCCTACGATACTGGCGTAAATCTCACGATAGAAGCTGATGCGATAGATCCAGAGGCTAACCGTGCCTTGTTTTACGTGGCAATCAAAGCAATTTCCCGCTGCGGTTGCATGCGAAGACTTCTTCCAGGAATCGTAGTACTTTTGCATGCTGTGGCATCTAGTGCAGGACTCGGGGTTTGATGTGTAGATATATGGGATACCAAGAAAGACCACTACTATGACGCCTACTATTGCCAATAAGAGGCGGGTTTTTGTGCTCTTCGGTGCGGTTTCCGGCGCTATCGGCTCTGCTTGAGGTTGTTCAGGCGTTTCTGGCATGTGTGCCCCCCGTCTTAAGGACTACTCTGTATATATCCAATACCTAGAAGTAATTATGTAGCAACATCTTGCTGCTTACAATAAGGTTATCAAAAAAATGATGTATTATTTGCTCAGAGGTTGCCACAAGAGCGGATATACTCGCTAAAGCTCAGCCAAAATGGGTTCGATGGATGTAGCGAGGCCGATTATGCATTACGGGAATTCGTTGTATAGAATACGGTAAGCTGTGTCAATGCACTAGAAGATCGGAGCAATATATCAGCGGACAAGTATCGATTGTGCAACTTAATACATTTTTGGATTTTGCAGGAATAGTTTTATTGGTGATTGTTTTTGTGGCGCTGTATATTGTGCATTTTGGCGGCGATATCATTACCGGACGTGCACGCAAACGCTTTATAAAATGGCAATGGTCGCTTCATGAACTCCCCACAGGGATACGCCGTTCTTTCCATCGAATCCATGCTATTTCAATTCTCGCACTTGCGGCAACCGGAATTTATTTACGATTTCCCATCCAACTTCCAATCGGTGATCACACGAGTATAAAGTATCTCCATTATGCGATGGCGATTATCGCTACGGTATTCTTTGCGGCGGCTGTGCTCAATACTTTTATCAGTAGAAATAAACCGTACAAGGAGTTTGCCTTCTCCAAACGGGACGCAAAAGCAGTGCTTCCGACCATTAAGTATTATATATTTATGGCCTCGTCAAAGCCGCATGTTGCAAATTACAACCCGCTGCAAAAAGCGATCTATGGCTTTATGGTGCCATTCTTGATGGTGATGCAAATAGCTACCGGATTCGCCCTTCTTTTCTCTCCACAAATGCTGGGTTGGGCTGTGCCGCTTACCGGAGGCCTGGAAATAGCGAGGGTATATACGCGATTCGCCCATTATCTTGTCAACTGGTTCTTTATACTTTTTTTGTCTGTCCATATTTACTTGGCGATCACCGAGGATTTACCGGGGCTCTTATACCTCTTTTTCGGGGTCCGGCCGGTGTCAAAAGGCCAACCCGACCATGAGGCGGAGGCGCATACCGTACAAGGGGTGGTGTATGCGAGGTTTGATCCATCGAGTGAAGATATCTAATCCGGATATTGATCTTAAGTGGTTGGGGTTATTCGGTATAGACAATCGTATGCTTTATCGGATCAATGGCAAATATGGATACCTTTGTTAAGTGCACTGAAGGACCCCCGGTATTCCAGATCAAGGCAACCAACCACACACGCTTATTCTCAAACCGTGCTTTTTCTACATATACCGGTAATGACGGTTTTCCGAGAATTGACAGTGCCGTCTTGACGGATTGCTCGGCGGCGGCGCCATCTTCGCCCAGGGAACGGGCCTTCGCCGCAACTTTTGCAACCAGTTTGTTTTGCAAGCCGACTACTTGGGCTATCGTATACTGCTCACAATGCTCAAGTATTGTAGGGTTAATCATTGCGTCACCGATTGTATTACGGGTAAATTGCTTGCCGGATACCACTACTTCCGGAATGGCTTTGTCGGATCTGATATATGTTCCCGGCCCGGTAGGCAGGCTTTCCACACCCGGCTCCGCTTTTTTACCCTTGAGAGGTTTTTGAAGCAAGAGAGTCGTTGCTGCTTGCGGTTTCTTATCATGTGTCCGGCGGTCTGAGGCGAACCAGAAGTAAGCTTTTAGCAGTCCCGCGGCTATAACGAGCAACGCAACCAGGCGGATGAAAGCAACCATATAGTGATAGTATCTTCGTCTTTTGACAACGAAGAAGCGCTTCATGCTACCGATATGGTAGCGTAGATCATGTCGGCGCATATGTGAAAGGAGGCCTTCAGCCAAGGCTAGGGGCAGGGTTATTTCAGATGTAAGCTTGATCGCGTTATCCAGTAGCCCTACATCAGCAAGCTTCTTTGAGCAAACGGGGCATCCCCTTATATGGCCCTCAAACTCCAGCCTATCGGGTGCTGTAAGATGCTTATCATAGTACGCGGGCAGAAGCAACAAAGCTCTCTTACAATCCATCCTGTTTAGTCCTCGCCTTCACCAGCAGTTCGTTATTCTCCTATATTCCGTTAGGTCGTCATCGCTCGGTAACCGTGTAAAACCCTAAGACCATCCTAAAATCCTGCCAACAGTATCCCAGAAAATCTCAATAGTCGATCTTTTATCGCGTTCATGAACCATTATGCCATACTGGACAAATTCTAGGTCAGCCTCCGAATGGCACTTTCTGCACGTCTTGCGAAGGTTAATCAGAGCAACATGGGAAGTTCGGTTCTTTGATGGCTGGATGTCATGATATCCATGGCAGTCCCAGCAAGCAGGCGCGTCGGGCGCATGGGCTTTATAGGCTTTTCCGTGGTAGTAATCGTCATATGAGTCCCAGTGATCTTTATGACAGCCGCCGCAAATCCGTTGAGCTTTATCGCGCATTGCGGCCAGCGCCTCGGGCTTATCTTTTTGCGTCAGCGTTGAATGCCCGCTGTGACAATCAGCGCACGTTGGGGCAGGCTTGTTATTCTTGCCGGTTTTTCCTGCAAGGGCAAGTTGCCCATGGATACTTTTTGCGTAGATGTCGTACTGTTTTTTATGATTATGGCAATGGATACATGCATATCGCGCGGTTGCCTTCCAATCAGCTTTCTTAAAAGCCTTCTTTTTATTATCGAAATTAGGGTGGCATGCGATGCAATAAAGTGCTTTATGGGGGTTTACACGCTGCTGGGCTGTCGCAATATCCTGGCTTATCTTCGGCCAAGAATCGACTATTCGTGCGGTGGAGGGCTCTATGGCGAATGCTGATATCCTTGAAAGCGCTGCCGCCTGGCCGCCATCTTCCCAATTTATGACTATAACCCAGATATCTTTTCCGTCTTTATCCACTTCTTCGGCATACGAAGGGAGTCCCGGTTTATTGATTGCACCAAGCGCAATTTTAATGCTTGTCTTAAATGAGTTCGTTTCATGGCCGTGTTTTCTAAGATACTTGACCATATCAGAGATAATCAGTTTTTGATACTCCTTGGCCTCGATGACCCTGTAGTTCTGTGCAAATGTAACAACGCTGTATTTTATCGCGACCTTTTCAAGCGTGTCTTTTCTATAATTGCCGATCTCTATCGGCATCTCCGGTCTAGGCAGGAACTCGATCGACTCGGGTCGCACCTCTTCATTTTGCGACTGCGCCGGCTCTTCCTTGAAGACATCCGTGTTAGGATTAGATGTTTGCTGGGGAACGAAGAGCTCTTTCAGCGTTGAAAAACTAAACCCGTGCGTTAAGACTACCAGGGATACTAACAAGATGACGATAGCTGCCATGGTGGTGGCTATTTTAAGGATGGCATCTGCATAACTGCGCAAAGCCCCTTTTTGCTCGGGTTTTTCAATTGCCACCATAGTATGCTCTTTGATGGCAGCTGATGCTCTTTTCGCGATTCGATTTCGAAGCGATTTTGGCAATTGATCGGGGGATATGTTTTGCACTAATATCGGGATATCTTTAAGTGCGGACAACGCTTTTGAGCAGCTGGGGCACGTTTCAAGATGAGCTTGCAGCTCTTTGTCCTTGCTTTCATCAAGCTTTTCTTCGTAGTAATCTGCGAGCAAAGGCAAGGCCTTTTTGCAATCCATTATTTACGCCCCGGTTGAATCATATACCGTTGTGGCTATTTTCACAACATATGGTTGCAATGCGGGCCGACTAATCGTAGGGGAATATGTGTGCGTTTACTCCGTATACACAATCGAATTCTTGGCTGCATCGATCGCAAATACCGAGGCTTTCGAGAGCCGCTCTGAGGGGCCGCCGGTATTCCAGATAAGAACGACGAGCCATACTGTTTTGTCTCTAAAGCGCGCCTTCTCGACATATACGGGCAAGGCCGGTTTATCCAGTATTGCAAGCGCGGTCTTGACGCAGCGCTGGGCGCACGCCCCGTCCTCTCCAAGAAGCCGGGCTTTATCCGCGACCGCCATTGTCAACCGGTCCTTAAGCGGGGCGGCTTGGGCTATCGAGTATTCCGAGCTGTGGTCGAGGATTACTTTGTTCAGCATGATGTCGCCGATATCATCGCGAGCGTAGTGTTTATTTGATATCACAACCTGCGGGAGGGCCGTATTCGAACTTACGTATTTCCCCGATTCGATGAGCTTTTCTGCACCCGGCTCCGCGACTTTACTTTTCGCCGGTTTTGGCATTAAAGGGGCCGTGCTCGCGGTTTCTGTCGGGGTAGAACCGGGTGCAAGGCTAGAATCCCACCATGAGTACAATGTTATAACGCCGATGGTCATCAGCACGAGGCTGCTAAGGAACGCGGTCTCTGATATAAAGCTGACTACATCCCGCCTCTGGACGACGAAAAATAACAAGAATTTATTGACTAAATACCGCGGTCGCGAACGACGGATAAACGAGCGAAACTCACCGGCAAGCGAGAGCGGCAATCCAATGCCATAAGTCGCCTTGAGGGCATCCGCCAATCTTTCTATCTTCTTGGATTCGGTCGAGCAATCCGGGCACGAGTTGAGATGGGCTTCAAGCTCGATTTTATCGGACCGGTCCAGGTCTTTATCATAATATGCGGGAAGAAATTGTAGCGCTCTTTTGCAGTCCATTCCCCGTTGATCCTCCTTCGAAATCAAGCCTCTTTAGCTTAAGAGTTAAGGCTGTCGCTTGCGTTGTAAGTCGTAGAGCCCACTGTTTAGATAGCGCCAGAATGTGTCTGTAACGGATTCGCCCCTATCGGAATGAACGGGCCTTCCATATTGAACAAATGTAAGGTCGGTCGTAGAGTGACACTTCGCGCATGTCATGGGAAGGTTCGCTTTTGCCACATGCGATACGGGGTTGCTTGAGGGCTGGATATCGTGATAGCCGTGGCAATCCCAGCAGACGGGCACATTTGGCGTGTTAAAGATAAAAGCTTTTCCGTGATAGTAATCGTAGTACGGTTCCCAGTAGTTTTTATGGCAGCCACCGCAGATTTCTTGTACTTGCAGGCGCATTGTCGCGCGCATTCGAGCGGTATCATTTGATGCTAAGGTGAAATGGCCTCCATGACAATCAACGCAGTCCGGCGCGAACATGTCGCTCTTACCTTTATCTGCAGAGCGCGCCGGCCGGCTGTGTATACTTTTAGCATATGTATCAGACTGTGCTTTATGGTCATGGCAGTGAACGCATGTTTCCCTGGCTTTGGCTTTCCACTGAGACGGTTGGAACGAAGGGCTATCGTTGTCAAAATTCGTGTGACAGGTTACACAGTAGAGCGACGAGTGTGGGTTCGAAGGCGGGCTCCCCATGTCGGCGTCCTGCGGCGCACACGGCCAGAAATCGATTATTCTTGGAGTTGAAGGGTCGATCGTAAAGACCGTTACTTGTGAGAGCGGTGCATCCTGAGTTCCGCTATCCCAGTTAAGGACGATAACCCAGAGCTTTTTATCATCTTTAACCACCTCTTCAACATAGGAGGGAAGTGCCGGCTTGCCTAATGAGCGAAGTGCGAGCCTGATGCTTGCGGTAAACGACCCCGATCGCTTGCCGGCCTCATCCACCCGATTTGCCATTGATGATACGAGCTTTTGCTGGTACGCCCGCGCCTCAATAACCCTGTATTCATGTGCGAACTTCACGATGCCGATTCTTGTCGCCGCTTTTTCCGCGGTAGTAATATCGTATTGCACCGTTGAAAACGATAATTCAGGTTGGTCCAGTAAATTAAGCGGTTTAGGCTTAAGCAAACCGCCTTTTTGTATTCCAATGCCGGCATCGAGGTCGTTTACGCTGGAAATAGAGGCATCTTGCGATGAAAGGATGCCTTGAACTGAGGAGAACCCCGGACCCTGCGTTAACGAGAGGGGGATGGCGGCGATGGCCATAACGATAACGGCTATAGCCGCATATCTGATAACCGCCGAAAAACTGCGAAGTTCTGCATCGGGCTCGATCTCTGCGGCTATCAGGTCTTCACGCCCCTTCAATGCCGCAATACTTCTTATTCTGATTCTGCGCCTGAGTCTACGCGGTAGTCTGCCGATGGGAATGCTTTGAATAAGCTCGGGGAGTTCCCGGAATGTAGAAAACGCCCGTGAACAGTCCGGGCATGCCTTGAGGTGCTCATTAACCTCTTTGCTTTGCTGCTTGTCGAGCTTTTTATCGTAATAATCCGAAAGCAAAAACCGGGCTTGTTTGCAATCCATCGTTAGCACCTCAAGAAAATCATATAACGAGAGAGGCACTTCTTACAATAGGGACGCATAAATCCGCCGCTCGGGCAATAGCGAGCGTATTCCTCTAATAATGGGGTTGCAACCGATGCGTGGGTTTAACAGAAGCCCGCTTGGTATACTACGGCTGGATACCGTGGCACCGCAAGCAGAACTCCGTCTTATGGCAAGCGTTACAGCCTTTGCGGTCGGCCTTGGCACGCTGGCCGTGGTTGGTTCTCCACATGGTCAAGTGGGATTGCGGTTTTTTCTTGTGGCACTGCATACACCAGTCAGGTCTCCAGTTATGGCATTTGCCGCAGTTGATGACTTTCGACATCCGACCGTGTACCTGGAACCAGTTGGCTTGCTTATGGCTTTCCGGAACCGCCTTTTTGGTGTGGCACGTGCCGCATTCGTCAGGAGCTTTCTTGCCGTCATGGCATGTCAAACAGACTTCCATCTTCGGCTTTCTCTGGTCGGGATCGCCATGGACGACTCGCGAGTGGCAGGTCGGGCAGGTGAGGCCCTTTTTAATATGCAGCTCGTGCGGTACCTTAAGGTCTCCCGAGAACGAGAACTGCCTGTTCATGGAGTGGCACTGCTCGCATGCTCCGTTTTCCGGCTCGAGTTCGCTGGCATGAATCGCCGGCGGGTTTGGCTTATTCTGCACGGTGAAGTGCGCGATGATTTCTTTATACGATGCCATCTTATGAAATACGAGGTTGAAAAAACCTGGTTTTATGTGGCACGAATTGCACGTTACTTCGGCGTGAACCGAACTTTTCCAATTATTCCAGGCCGGGTGCATCTCGTGGCAGTTATAGCAGAAACCGGGTTGAGAAGTGAACTCAAGCGCAGCGTAGCTAAATACGCCAACCGCGACTAAGGCGATGAGCGCTAGCCTGACCCTTTTAGGGTTGTTCTCATAGAAATTGCGCACTTTTTCCAGCAATGAGTTCACGGTCTAATCTACCCTTCCTAGTCTTTAAACGGATCGTGACACCTGTAACAGAACGTCTCTGCATTATGACACACCAGGCAACCGCTCTTATCAACCTTGGCGCGAATGGAGTGGTACGTGCGCCACTTATCGGCGCCGTAATGGGTTGAAGGACGTTTGCTCTGGTGGCAATTACTGCAGAAGAAAGGCGTCCAGCCATGACATTTTTTGCAGTTGTGATCGGGATGAGCTGCATCCCTTGCTACCGTACTGTGTATCTGGAACCATTTCGGCGTCTTATGACTATCCGGGATGGCTTTTTCAGTATGACAGTTCTTACATGTCAGGGTCGGCGCATAGTAGGTTGCCGCAGTCTTTGCGCCGCCGCCATGACAGGTCAAGCACAGTTCCATAGGGGGCCTGCGTATGAATTTTCCTTCCATCTGCGCGCCGTGGACAACGCCAAAGTGGCACCTGACACAAGGTATTTTCTTCTTCTGAAAGTGTATGTTATGCGGAACGAGCAAGTCACCCGACGGGGAAACATTTCGCCAGCTTACATGGCAACGCTGGCATACACTACTATCTATATGTTGTGCCGCCCTGATCGGCGTCGAGTACGAGCCGGTTACGTGGGCGAAGCCATCGGTGATTTTTTCCGGGATTCCGAGGATGAAACCGTAATAGCCTGTTGCTTTGTGGTGACAACTCGTACAGGCGATCTTTTCGTGCGATGAAGCCTGCCATGCTTTAACGTCGTTGTTCATCTCGTGGCACATATTGCAGGTTTGATAGCGGTTTACCATGGCATTTCCCGCAACCATAAATGCGATTACGAAAACTGCCAGTGCGCTAATTTGATATACTAGAAACCTCTTTTTTCTTGGGTCCATCTCTTAAGTAACCATCCTGATTTTAGTATCCTGCCCTGCGTTATAGAGAGTCATCGACCAATTTCAAATCGACTTTAGCGTTTAGCATTCCGGTTTTTATAAGAACGCTTTCTATCCTAAAAACATAAGAAATGCTCGCATTTTGTACGCAACGTTTAATCGGCTTGCTATTATTTTAGCAAAAAAAGTCGGATTAAAGAATGATTTGTTAAAAAACTAAACATTTGTTAATAGTGCAAAAACGAATGAAACAATAGCAACAAAGCCATTACTATTATAATGAGAACAACCCAGGAATTGTCAAGCAAATTTTTCCATAGTGCTAAGATGAGCAGGATTTTTAGTTTTTAACTTCCAAGCCCCTGGAGCAAGCCGTTGATTGCGGTCAGTTTCCCGCTCAGGATAAGAACGCCCATCGCCAGGAGCAGCAGACCGCTGATAATATTGATTACCTTGTAGTTTTTCTTAATCCATTTAAAAGCTCCCAGAGCTGTATTGAAAAAGAGTGCGGTTGCTATGAACGGAATACCAAGGCCTAAAGCATAGATACTTAAGAGTATGGTTGCCTGGTTAACGTTTTGGCTGGTCGCGGCTACCATATAGATGGATGCAAGGATCGGGCCCACGCAGGGAGTCCAGGCAAAACCGAATGCCATTCCCAGCGGGAGCGCCCCCCAGAGTCCGAAGTTGCGCTTATTTGTCTGAAACCGTTTTGTCCCATAGAGCTGCGGAATCTTGATAATATCCATCGTAAACAGCGCAAATATAATTACCACTATGCCGGCAACCTTGGTCATAATCGACTTGTATGAGGTAAGCCAGGAGCCCGCGAGACCCGCGGATGCACCGAGTGCCACGAAGATAATTGCAAAACCGATGACAAAAAGGATGGTTGCGATAAGTACCTTAACGCGCGATTGCGCAGAAGCTTCTCCAAGCCGGTCCACCGATACTCCGGAGATAAATGACAGATATCCTGGGATCAGCGGTAGCACGCACGGTGAAATAAATGATATTATGCCTGCTGAAAAGGCCATAAGCATTGATACGTTAGCGCCGGTTTGCATATATACCCCCTACCGGTATCAGTATTCTTGCTATATTCTAGCACAAGTCCGGTTCAGTTAAAGAGTTTTTCTTGTCAAATCCCCGAGACAGAGATATACTACAAAGCATAGTAATTTATTTTAGAGGTTAATTGTGAAGAAGTTCAAGGTAAACAGTTTCAGGCCAAGCGAATCGGGAAGCAGAAAAGTGCTGGGCGACCTCGAAGCCGATATTATGGACCTCATCTGGGAGCGCGAGATCGTAAGCGTGAGGGAGATCCATGCAATTCTTGAGTGCAACCGGGAAATTGCTTACACCACTGTTATGACGGTTATGAGTCGCCTGTCGGATAAAGGTATTCTCCAAAAAGAGCGCGATGGCAAGCACTATCTTTACAGCGCGACGATAACCAGAGATGAGTTCAGCCAGACGATGCTCGCCTCAATGATAGGCGGAATAAAAGACGACTTCGGTAGAAAGGCACTGGCATTTTTTGTCGACAGCCTGACCGAGGACGACGAAACGCTCGACGAGCTTGAGCGGCTTATTCAAGAAAAAAGGAAACAGTCTTGAGTAAAGCGGATTTTTCATCGAGAAACGCACGTGTCAGTTTAATAGGGCTTATCGCGCTGGGGCTCGGGGCCTGCGCGGCAATCGTCTATAACATCGATAATTGGCTTGCCGGCGGGGCGGCGGTGAAGCGGGTTGCCGAGACTTGTAACGTGTTGGGGTCCGGTTGCTCAAATGCCGTGACGTCGATTTTTAAAATTATAGGAAGCCCGCAGCTAATTTTGTTGACGGTTGCTGTAGCTGCGCTGATTGCCGCTGCGATCAAAGCGGTCTTTGTTGTCGCTTCCGCACGTAAGGTAGCGCAGCGTTATTTTCATACAGCCGAAGAATTTCCACGGCTCGGCGCCATCCTCGGCAATCTGGATGCCACACGCGTGCGTGTGCGCGTTGCGGATGATAGTGCTATCTCGGCCTTTACCTATGGTGTCATAAAACCCACCATCTGCCTTTCTAGCGGACTTATCCGGAGTCTCAACGATAGCGAGCTTGCGGCGCTCGTTGCTCATGAAGTGGGTCACATTAAGCGTCGAGACAACCTGGCTATTTTTCTTGCACTGTTTATCAGGGATTTCTTGTGGCCGCTTCCTATCAGCCACCAGCTATTTGCAATCTTTGTCAGCGAAAAAGAGTTTGCCGCCGATGATTTTGCAGTTCGCATGACGGGCGATCCGGTGGAGCTTGCGGGTGCGATAGTCTCGGTCGCTAAGGCGGTCCATAGCAAAAAAGCATTATCTCCCGCATACGCTACGTTTTTCTCAAACAAGGCCACGGCCAAGACCCGCATACACCGGCTGTTGCAATCGGGTGATACGGTCCGGACCTCGGTGTTGAGGTTGATAACCGGCGCACTTATTAGTGTGTTGATTCTGGCAAGCGTGGTTGGCCTCGCTTATGCACAGCCATCGCTCAACGGGGGCGCCTACGGAAAATGCAAGATGGATGGCGCTTGCATAAAGCATAACTATAGTTGTTGCAGTAGTTCTAACAGTGGTTCTAACAGTAACCCCAATAGTAGAAGTAGATCTATTATTAGATTTAATAATAGACCTAATAATAGATCTAATAATACAGCCACTACTTCGAACGCTACTGCAATAAGCATAAAGTAAATTTTTTTGATGCTAATTACTATGGCATGTAGTAGTTATAGAGCGGGCTTAACAACCCCGTGGTGTCCTTTAAAAAATAATATGCCGGTAAATCCAGCCACAGGCCTGACGATACTAAGAACTACCGGCGACAGGTTGATTGCTGAGTATTTGATGCTTTAAAAATAAATATCTGAAACGAGGTAAGGAAATGAGTAAAAACACTACACCGAAAAACAAGAGGGATCAGTTTGTCAACGCGAAAGGCCCTTCAAAATCCATATATGTCGTGATAGCGGCGGTTGCGATTCTTGTGATGGTCGGCATCGGCTTTTATATGCGCTCAAGCAGTGCCCCGGTCGTAGCGCAAGCAGATCCGCGGGAGGCGAAGTATATCGGGCGCTATTTGCCGAGTGGTTACGATGAAGTCAAGCTCACCGAGCCCATCAAATTCGATAAGAGGATCGATATGACCGACATATCCCCGCAAGTTCAAGGCGGCAACATTGTAATTACGGTTGGCGATATCATAAGCAACCGGATCGTATATTTCGAGTACACCAGACCAAGCGACAAGCAGATTATCTCGATGATGGCGTATATAAAGCCATCGGGCAAACTGTTTACCGGTGTAAGCTTGTGCCCGCCATGTCAGGCCAAGCGGCAGTATTACGATGTAGACGGATTGCTTACCTGCGGCTCTTGTGGGACAAAAAGAGACCCGGAAACCCAGGTCGGCATCTCCGGGGCGTGCAAGCTGTACCCGTTTGACGAAATCGCGCATAAGCTGGTCGGCGATAAAATCCAGATAGCCGAGTCTGACTTAGCCAAGTGGAAACCCCAACCCCTTGATAGGCCGGTTGGCGGACAATAAGTCGTAGGCGGTAAGAGGAGTAAGGAGGTATCTCGTGACGGACGACAAAGTTGAAGAGGTCTTAAGTGAGACTTCAGAAGGCGCTGTTGATTCAAGGCGTCAAATCGCAAAATACGTTGTGTTCTGGGTCGCCATTGTGGCGCTGTTCCTAGTATTTAACATCGTGATAAAGTCCTTAGCGGCGTCCAGGAACGCCGAGGTGGGTCAGAGCGGCTACTATGCATCAGGACAAGCGGTAGCTGCTGCGGTTGGCGGTGGCAATAGCGCAGCCGGCGGCACTAGCGCTGGTAGTTACGGAGCATGTGGAGGATACTGTGGCGGCAGCGCGGGTGCGACCGGTACCGGAAGCTGCTGCTCATCTAGTACAGGCCAGTAATGAGTCTTCACCATATAACATGGAAGAATATAAAAGAACATCCATCAAAAGTAATCCTGCTTATTGTTACTCTGGCGGTCGGGGTGGCGACGGTCGTGAGCCTTTACAGCATCTCTACGGCTATGTCGGTCGATCTGCAGAACAAGATCGACGAGTACGGCGCCAATATGGTCGTTGTGCCGAGAGCGAAAAGTCTCTCGCTCTCCTACGCGGGGATCACGCTCGGCGGGCTACAGTACGGCTCTGCGCTCTTAACCGAAAAAGACGTGAACAAAATCCGCACGATTAAAAACAGCGCCAATATTAATGTGGTCGCGCCGAAGCTTTTGGGCATCGTCGAGCTTAACGGGCGGAAGGTGATGATCGCGGGTGTTCGCTTTAAGGATGAGCTTAAGATTAAGAAGTGGTGGGAGATAAAGCAGGGCGCACGTCCCGCACACGACAAGGACCTGCTGCTCGGTGGAAAGGCGGCGGCGCAGTTTGGGGTCAAGCCGGGCGATTATCTTAAGATTAAGGGCGAGCGTTTTAAGGTTGCCGGTGTGCTCAGCAGGGTCGGCACCCAGGAGGACGACCTCATCTACCTAGACCTCAAGCAAGCCCAGCGGGTGCTGAATAAGCCGGGTGAGGTCAGCCTAATCGAAATCTCCGCTTGGTGTAAGAACTGCCCTATTACGATGATGGTGGATCAGCTCGGCACTAAAATTCCGGGCGGTAAGGTATCGGCGGTACGACAGGCCGCCGAGGCACGAGACGCGGTCATCGGCCAGTTTGCCATCTTTTCCAGCGTGCTCTCGGTAATGATGGGCGTGGCGGCGGTTTTAATAGTCTTTACCAACGTCTTGAGCGCGGTAAGGGAGCGTCGTAGAGAGATCGGTATTTTCAGGGCGATAGGGTACCGAAAGGGCCATATCCTCTATATCATCCTGCTTGAATCGGGCGTCGCCGGTCTTCTGGCGGGCTTGATCGGGTACGCGGCGGGGTTCTTCAGCGCGAGCGCGATTGCCCCGTTGGCGGTCGGGATCGATGTTGGTGTTAAGTTTAATCCCGCGCTTGCCGGTGCGGCGATCGGCGGAGCGGTGTGTATCGCGTTGCTTTCAAGCCTTTACCCGGCGTTAAGCGCGGCACGCCTCGACCCGACCGAAGCTATTAATGCGGTATAGGCTAAAAAGCATGACTATAGGTGAGTACGGATGCATGTATATACTATCGCACTAAAAGATATAACAAGACGAAAAGGCAAGATGGCCCTTGTTGTGGCCGGTCTCGCGGTAGGTGTTGCGGCGCTGGTCGCAATCCTTACCATCGTGCTCTCCTTTCAAAAGGGTATCGATAAGAAGCTCGATACCTACGGCTTTAACATCGTCATCTACCCGGCGTCGTCGAATTTATCGCTGAGCTATGGCGGAATGACGATCTCGGGCGTCGATACCTACGAGGTGAAATCGCTTTTAATGGCAGACCTCGCGACGATCAAGCGCAGTCACAGCGCCGATTCTGTCGCCGCTCTGTCGCCAAAGCTGTTGCAAGTGGTGGATAGTAAAGATAAGAAGGCGCTTTTGGTGGGGTCCGATTTCAACCAGGAGTTTTTGATAAAGAAATGGTGGCGGCTGAATGGAAGCAGACCCACCAGGCCCGATGAGCTGGTGTTGGGTCAGGATGCCGCCAAGAACCTTCAGGTAAAAGCCGGTGACACCCTCAAGCTTTCCGGGAAAGATTTCAAGGTTGCCGCCGTGCTTCAGCCCACAGGCAGCCAGGATGATAGCCTCATCTTCGGTGATTTAAGGGAAGTACAGTCGTTATATAAGCGAGGCGGTGAACTCAGTCTGATTGAGATATCGGCTAAGAGCACTGCGGATATCGATGCCGTAGTAAAAGATCTCAAGAAGGCCCTTCCGCAGGCCGCAGTCTCATCGATTAAGCAGGCGGTGCAATACCGGGAAAAAGCGGTCGGCTCCCTTGCACGATTCGGCCTGGCGATCACCGCAGTAATCATGCTGATTAGCGGACTTATCGTATTTACGACTATGACCTCATCGGTACGTGACCGCAAGCGGGAGATCGGTATCTTCAGAGCGATCGGGTATCGACAATCGGTTGTAGCCCGGATAATCTTAACGGAAACCCTTATTTTGAGCCTCATCGGCGGCGCTATCGGGTACGCGGCGGGGTTTGGTATAGTTTTTATGCTGCCGGCATTTCTAAAGAAGTTTGAGTTCTCTGTCGGCTTAAATGTGCCGGTGTTGATCCTCTCGATTGTTCTCGCGGTTGCGGTCGGCCTGGTTGCAAGCCTGGTACCGGCCTTAAGAGCCGCAAACATGGACCCGGCCGATGCCCTTAAAAGCCTTTAGGAGGAGAAGTAATGTCGTTAGTTGTAGTCAATGACCTGAGCAAATATTTTGGAAACGACGGGGATACCCAGGTGCATGCGCTAGAGCATGTAAGCTTTGAGATTGCAAACGGTGAGTACCTTGCGATCATGGGCCCGTCGGGAAGCGGCAAGAGCACGCTTCTCGCCATCCTCGGCGCGATGAGCCCGCCCAGCTCGGGAACGCTTGTTATCGACCAGATCGACGTCTACGCGCTTTCGCAGGAAAAGCGGGCCGACTTTAGGCGCGAGTACCTGGGATTCGTCTTCCAACAGCTCCAGCTTATCCCATATTTGACAGCGGTTGAAAACGTAATGCTCCCGTTGGTTGTTACGAACCACAAGAATAAGCGGGAACTTGCCGCAACCACCCTTGAACGGGTCGGCCTTGGCGATAAGCTCAACAGGCTTCCCTCCGAGATGTCCGGCGGAGAGCAGAGCCGGGTCGCAATCGCCCGCGCGGTGGTTAACAATCCGCCGATTTTACTTGCAGACGAGCCGGTCGGCAGCCTTGATAGTAAAACGGGAGAAGAGGTATTGGGCCTCTTTAAGCAGCTCCATAGCGAAGGGCAGACCATTATTATGGTCACGCACAATCCCGAATCGATCCGCGATGCCGAACGCCTTGTTCAGTTGAAAGACGGCCGTATTGTAGCTGATTTAATGACCAAGGATGTTATCCCGGCCACAAAATTCCTTTAGTCGGTTTTTAATTTTTTACAAAGCGCTGGATGATGTCCACTAACTCCTGGACCGCAACATCCTCATCCCCGCTTGTGATGGCGCCTCTCAAGCATCCCTTGATGTGGTCGTCTAGGATGATGAAGCCTACCCGCTGCGTTGCGCCCAGCACGGATGATACCTGAACCAAGATATCGACGCAGTACTTATCATCATTGACCATGCGCTGGATGCCGCGAAGCTGACCTTCAATGCGCTTCAGCCTTGATAAAATTTTCTCTTTATCGGCGGAGTATGATGCCATTCGATCACCCCTGTATACCTATACCCCTATGTATACGTTACCCTTATTATTATGGAAATCGCAGTTAGTGTCAATATTCACGTAGCGAAGTAGAATATATTTGCCATTATCGGGCAGATTGATTCAAGACCCTGTAAAATGGTATCCTAATAATACATATAGGGGGTAGGGGTATATTTGTTGTACCTGTTATCTGTGAACTTCTACCACTTATTTTTACTACTGTGATGGATTTTAGCGAACTCGCGATGATAAAGCGATAATAAAGTCGTTTTAAAGAGACTTAAAAAAGAGATATCATGCTGCCGATGAACCGTTTGTCGGACGGCATGCGGCTTAAAAACAGCGACTATGCGAGATTGTAGTTGATACAGGTGTCTGTGAAAGGCAGGGAGACGGAAGATGACGAAAAAATATACCCTTCCCGTTTCGGGAATGACCTGAGCGTCATGTGTGCGCCGCGTGGAAACGGCGCTTAGTCGCGCGCAGGGAATACAAAGCGTAAATGTAAGCCTGGCAAGCCAGAAAGCTACTATAGAGGTTGCTGATAACAGCGTTACGGTGGCCGACCTCGTCGCAGCCGTTGAGGATTCGGGCTATCACGTTCCCGTCGAGGAGATTACAATCCCAATCGGCGGCATGACGTGCGCCTCGTGCGTGCGAAGGGTCGAGCAGGCCCTTCTTAAGGTAAACGGTGTTGTTTCCGCAAATGTAAACCTGGCAACCGAAAAGGGCACGGTAAAGTATATTGCGGAAATGACCGGTCTCAAAGAGCTAAAGCAGGCGATAAAAAATGCGGGCTATGAGGTAAAGGAAGACGAAAAAACCCTCGCGGACGAGATTAAGCCCGCCAGGAGGGATGAGGCCGCAGAACTTAAGCGGCGCCTTATCGTTGCCGCCGCGCTCACGGTTATTATTATGATCGGCAGCATGCATGAGATTATCCCGGCCTTGAAGCTCATTCCGATGCAGATTCGGTTTATCACGCTTCTTGTTTTAACCACGCCCGTGCAGTTCTGGGCGGGCGCCCGATTTTACCGGGGGGCGTATCTTACCGCAAAGCACGGGAGCACGGATATGAACACGCTGGTCGCGGTGGGTACTTCGGTTGCCTATCTCTACAGTATCGCGGTGACTTTCTTCCCTAAGTTCTTCGCGACCCAGGGATTGCAGCATGCGGTCTATTACGACACGGCCGCAGTTATTATTACCTTGATATTGTTCGGGCGCTACCTTGAGGCAAAAGCCAAGGGGAGGGCATCCGATGCTATAAAGAAGCTTATAGGATTGCAGGCAAAAACCGGTCGCGTTGTACGGGATGGGGTCGAGGTCGATATCCCGATCGAGGATATTCAGGCAGGAGACATCGTCGTAGTCCGCCCCGGCGAGAAAGTACCGGTTGACGGTAAGGTCGTTGAGGGTTACTCGTCGGTCGACGAGTCGATGATAACCGGCGAGAGCATTCCGGTTGAGAAGCGTGACGGCGATGATGTTATCGGGGCAACGATCAACAAGACGGGATCATTTAAGTTCAGGGCGACCAAGGTCGGCAGCGAGACCGCCCTGGCCCAGATTGTGCGGCTCGTCGAGGAGGCGCAGGGCTCAAAGGCGCCGATACAGCGCCTTGCGGATGTCGTGGCGAGTTACTTCGTCCCGACGGTCATCACGATAGCCCTTATCACATTCGCCGCTTGGCTTATTTTTGGGCCCAAGCCGGCCTTTACGCTGGCGCTTTTAAACTTCATTGCGGTGTTGATCATCGCATGCCCGTGCTCGCTGGGTCTGGCGACGCCGACGGCGATTATGGTGGGTACCGGTCAGGGTGCGCAAAACGGCATCCTCATCCGGGATGCCCAGGCGCTTGAAAACGCGCATAAGATCAACACGATTGTCCTAGATAAAACCGGTACTCTCACCCAGGGGAAGCCGGTTGTTACGGATATTATTAGTATGCACGGCTTTAGTGAAGACGAGGTTCTGCGCTTTGCCGCGTCTGCCGAGAGGGGCTCCGAACACCCGCTTGGCGATGCGATCGTTGCGAAGGCAAAAGAGGCCGGTCTGGATCTCGCGGACCCCAAGAATTTCGAGTCCTTTACGGGACGAGGCATTGCGGCACACATCGATGGAAAACCGGTGCTGCTTGGAAACCTGCGCCTGATGGAAGAGCGGGGTACCCGGCTTAACGGTACACCGGCAACGGCGATCAAGCTTTCCGAGGAAGGCAAGACACCGATGTACGTTGCGGTGGACTCTAAGATTGCCGGTATCGTAGCCGTAGCCGATGTCTTAAAGCCCAACTCGGCCATGGCAGTAAAACGTCTGCATGAGATGGGCCTCGAAGTCACGATGCTTACCGGGGACAACGAGAGAACGGCTGCCGCAATTGCCAAGCAGACAGGTGTCGATCGCGTGCTTGCCGAGGTTCTGCCGGCAGATAAGGCGATTGAGGTAAAACGACTGCAGGGGCAGGGCAAGGTGGTCGCGATGGTCGGCGACGGCATCAACGACGCCCCGGCGCTTGCCCAAGCCGATATCGGCATATCGATCGGCACGGGAACCGATGTCGCTATCGAGGCCTCCGATATCACGCTCGTCGGCGGCGATTTGCAGGGTCTGGTGACTGCGATTGCTTTGAGCCGCAAGACGTTAAAGACGATTTATCAGAACCTATTCTGGGCGTTTTTCTACAACGCCATACTGATCCCGGTGGCGGCAGGTGCGCTGTATCCGATCTGGCACATCAGGCTCGACCCGATGTACGCGGCCGGCGCGATGGCGTTTAGCTCGGTCTCGGTCGTATCGAACTCGCTGCGCCTGCGACGCTTTAAAGCGCCCCAGATACGCACAACCGATTAACCTTACGTTATTTCGCTATTTTTGTTTGCGTTTGCAGTGTTGCGTAAAGTCAGCGAGAATAGGAAAATATACTAATTAGTGTTTGACTAATGTTTGATTAGTGATTCGAGGCCCAGCATGTGTTGGGCCTCGGCTCTATCCCGATCGCATGGAGCTCAAGCTATGGAAATCCAATCATATAAGATAGCGCAAATATCCGATCTTCACTGCGGCGATCCGCGTTTTAGCCGGGAGCTTTTAATCGCTGCAATCAACGAGATCAACCAGGCGAAGCCCAGGGTAGTCACGATCTGCGGCGATCTAACGACTGCGGGATATCGTGACGAGTTCGAGGCGGCCAAGGAGTACATAGATATGATCGAGTGCCCGATCAAGATCGTCATCTCGGGCAACCACGACAGCCGCAACCTTGGCTACCTACATTTTGAGAGCATCTTCGGGCCCCGATATAGGACGCTTGATTTGCAGTTTGGGATGCACTCGGAAGAAAACTTCCAGGAGCGCATAAAGTTCATTGCGGTCGATTCGGCAAAGCCGGATTTAAACGACGGCGAGATCGGGCGCGAGCACTACGGCTGGTTGCGCGAAGAATTCATGGTTGACCGCACGTTCAAGGTCTTTGTCCTGCACCATCATCTGGTGAGCGTCCCGGGAACCGGTAGGGAGCGCAACATCGTGCTCGATGCGGGCGATGTGATGGCCCTTCTTCGCGGCGCAGGGGTTGATCTCGTCTTATGCGGGCACAAGCATGTCCCCTATGTGTGGCCGCTTTCCAATATGCTTCTCATCAACAGCGGGACGGTTTCCACGCTTCGCACCCGAGGCTACACCGAGCCGTCGTATAATATGGTCACCATCGAGCCCGGAGAAATAGTAGTGACGACCAAAACACCCGGCGAGGATTTTGCACAGGAATGGTCGTTCCCCCGACGCCCGGTGTATTAAGGGTCAAGAGGCCGGGGTCTGGGGTCCAAGGAAGAGGAATAACTATGACTGGTCGGAAGGTTGCAATAGGTGTTGATGTGGGCGGGACCAAGATCGCGGTTGCGGCGGTGGATGCCGAGGGCCGTATGGTCGCTTCGTCCAAGGCGGCTACGCCCGCGGGGACATCGGAAGATGTCGTTACCGCCATCAAGGGTCTTATCGCAAAGCTTATCGAGTCCACCGCCGATATCGGCGAAGTCATGGGCATCGGCCTTGCGGTTGCCGGCACCATCGACTGGGAGCAGGGCGTGGTGGTGCAATCCCCCAATCTGCCCTTTGCCAACCTCCGTCTTAAAAGCATCGTTGAATCAAACTTCGGCCTTTCCGCGTTTATGGACAACGACGGTAATCTCGCGACATTGGGTGAGAAGTACTACGGTGCAGGCCGGGATGCCGACAACATTGTGGGCCTTACCCTCGGGACAGGCATCGGCGCCGGTATTATTATCGATGGCTGCCTCTACAGGGGTGCTACGGGAAGCGCAGCGGAGATAGGCCATATGGTCATAGAAGCGACCGGGCCGCGCTGTAGCTGTGGCTCCTACGGCTGTTTTGAGGAGATGGCCGCGGGGAGGGCGCTGGTGCGAATCGCCAAGGAGCGGGCCGGGCATACCAAGGACAGCCTTATCCTGAAGCTTGCCGGAGGCAGTATCCAAGCCATCACCGGTCCCATGGTAACCGAAGCCGCACAGAAAAACGATCCGTTAGCCCTTGATATCTTTAACGAAGTAGGCTTTTGGCTCGGTATCGGTATTAACAACGTTATCAACATTTTTAACCCGGAGCTCGTAATCCTGGGTGGCGGTATGGCGGAGGCCGGGGATCTCGTGCTCGCACCGGCCAGGAAAGTTATCGCCGAGCGCACGCTTCACCCAAACCAGGATGTTGCCGAAGTCGTGCTGGCCGATCTCGGCAACCAGGCCGGCTTGCTCGGTGCGGCGGCGCTCGTATTTAACCAACTTACCCCCTAATTCTTGGCCACCGTAATGTTTTTCCTCTGCTTAAAAAGGGTAAATTCCGAACTAACGAATTACGACTAAGGGGGACTTTCATGGGCCAACCAAGCTTAAAAAAAGTAAAAGATGCGTTCTATGAGCTGCCTGTAGTTGACTTGCGCCGCGACTGCGACCCGTCGGTGTTCAAGTTTTCGTCAACTGCAGATATCGAGCCGCTCAAGGGCACGATCGGGCAAAACAGGGCTGTCGAATCTATCGAATTCAGCCTCGGGATAAAAACCAAGGGCTTCAATTTGTATGCATCCGGGCCTCCGGGTGTGGGTAAAACCTCGACCATCAAAGATTATATCGATATAAAAGCAAAGCAAGAGCCGATCCCGAGCGATTGGTGCTATATCAATAACTTTAACGACACCGATCGGCCGTTGGCGATATCGTTGCCGCCGGGCAAAGGCAGAGAGCTTGCGAAAGATATGGATGAGGTCGTGGTTCACACCCGTGAAGAAATCCCAAAGGCGTTCGAGAGCAAGGAGTATGAGGAGCGCAAAACGCGCATCGCCAACACCTTCGAAACCGAGCGCGAAAAGGGGTTCGCCGAGATAGAAAAGAAAGCCGAAGAGCGAGGGTTTACGGTTGATATTACGACCGCGGGCATCATGACCATCCCCCTGCTGAAGGGGCGTCCCCTGCGCAGAGAGGAGTTCAGCCTTATTCCCGAGGATCAGAAAAAAGAGATCCAGCAGCGGGGTGAGGAACTGCAGTCCGAGATAAACGAAGTTCTCACCCGTGTTCGAAAGCTCGAGAAAGAGACCAAAGACAAGGTTCAGGAGCTGGATAAAGAGGTCGCGCTTTTTGCTATCGGCCACTTGCTGCAGGACTTACGAGACAAATACAACGACATACCTAAGGTGCTTACCTATTTGGATCAGGTTGAAAAAGACATTATCGCAAATTTGGAAGATTTCAAGCCCGGAGAGCGGCAGGCGGTTGCGATTCCGGGGCTAGAGGCGCTGCAGCGACCGGTAAGTTTTGATAGATACAAAGTAAATGTTATCGTTAACAACGCTGAGCAGAAGGGAGCGCCTGTCGTTGTGGAGCTTAACCCATCCTACTACAACCTGCTTGGAAAAACCGAGTATAAAGCCCAGTTTGGTGCGATGAGCACCGATTTCAGTATGATAAAATCAGGGGCTCTTCACAGGGCGAATGGCGGATATCTCATCATGCATGTGCTCGATGTGCTCACGAGCCCGCTTGCGTGGGATGCGCTGAAACGGGCGATTCGAAGCGAGGAGATCAGAATCGAGCTTATGGGCGAGCAGTACCGGGTCATACCGGCGACTACGATCAAGCCCGAGCCGATTCCGCTTAACGTAAAGATCGTATTGATCGGCAATCCGCACATCTACATGCTTCTCTACAATATGGATGAGGACTTTAGAGAGCTCTTCAAGGTCAAAGCCGACTTTAATGTGGAGATGGACCGCACGGACGAGCACATTCAAAAATACGCCGCCTTCTTGCGGGAGCAGGTTGCTGAAGCCAAGCTTAAAGACTTCGAGCCAAGCGGCGCCGCAAAGATCGTCGAGTACGGCTCATGGTTGGCAGGGGATCAGTTGAAGCTCTCTACCCGGTTCCAGGATGTTGGGGATCTGGCGAGCGAGGCGAGCTACTGGGCGGCGGCAAGCAACGCACCGCTGGTTTCGGCCGAACACGTGAAAAAAGCCCAGGATCACAAAAAATTCCGCTCCAACATGATCGAGGCGAAGATCCAGGAGATGATCAACCGCGATATCGTCTTGATCCAGACAGAGGACTCGGTTGTCGGGCAGATAAACGCTCTGTCCATCATCAGCCTCGGCGATTACTACTTCGGGCGCCCGTCCCGGATTACCGCAAAGGTTCACCTGGGTACCAAGGGAGTTATCAACATCGAGCGAGAAATCGAACAGAGCGGACCGTCTCATAGCAAAGGCGTGCTGATTTTGGCAAATTACCTGGCGGGGCAATATGCCCAGGATAAACCCCTCTCAATATCGGCGAGTTTGACGTTTGAGCAGAGCTACGAGGGAGTCGACGGCGACAGCGCCTCAAGTACCGAACTCTATGCGCTCCTCTCGGCGCTCTCCGGCGTACCGATTAAGCAGAATCTCGCGATCACGGGTTCGGTTAACCAGCGGGGCGAGGTTCAGCCGATCGGCGGGGTAAACCGCAAGATCGAGGGCTTCTTCGATGTCTGTAAAGCACGTAGTCTGACGGGCGACCAGGGAGTAATGATCCCGATTCAAAATGTGGTCAACCTTATGCTTAAGCAAGAGGTAATCGATGCGGTGAACGAAGGAAAGTTCCATATCTATCCGGTTAAGACAGTTGATGAGGGAATTCAGGTACTGACCGGTGTTGAGGCCGGCCAGCGCAAGGAAGATGGAACGTTCCCGGAGGGGACCATCCACTACCTGGTCAACCAGAAGCTTAAAGATATGGCAAACCTTTTAAGGGAATACGAAATCCCCGAGGAGTTTGAAGGCAGGGAACGAAGGAAAAGAGGTGGCGCAGCAGCTCAACACAGCTAACCCGTGAAAGACTTACAAAAGAGGCCGGTTGCTTCGAAAGAACATAGATAAAGTAAAGGCGGTCGCTAGGCGACCGCCTTTACCGTGAGTTCATTGATAACGTCGCGTACGCCGGGAGTCCACCAGGCGATATCCGAGGCGATCCACTTTTGTGTAAAATCGCCGACCCGACCCCTTAAATATACAACCGCATCCACCGATGTCACATCGATGTTTCTAATATCGATTCTTGTGTCGCGGGCAAGGCTCGCCCGTACATCTTCTTCGATATCCTGGTCCATCCTGGCCACCGCCGGGGTGACGACGACGTTGTTGATGACATCCGTAACGCCCGGGGTAAGCCAGGCGTCGCTCTCCGCAGCATTTTTCTCCGCCATCGTGCCGACGGCGCCACTCAGCACCACGATGCCGTTGCTTACCCTTACAACGATATCGGTCTCATCAACAAGAACATCCCGCTTAAAAGCGGCTTCGATATCATCTTGAATCTCGATATCCGAGCGCACGACCGACGGTTTTACAACAAGGTTGTTGATTACGTCAACCACACCTTTTATGCGGCTTGAAATCTGCGCGGCATCGAGCTTCTGGGCATACGTATCGACGATACCGCTAAGGCTAACGATCCCGCTTGTGACCGAAACATCGATGTTTGCCGCATTAATCCTTACGTCCCACGTAAGGGCATCCTGTACATCCGATAGCACCTGTTGGTCGCTGGGCATATAATACTCCTTTCACGAATTAAAAAGCGTTTCAGGTTTTCGTACCCTTAGACACCTAAAAAATCACGCACCAATTGAGGTCTCATAAGCAGAGAATAGTTACAAGTGAAAGACTATATCAATTCTTCGTACCTGGTATAATATAGACTTGGTTTTGGATTACGGTAAGCAAGCATCGAGGTGTGTAATGTCAAACGTTTACTACAGTAACTTTCATGGTAAAAAGAGCCGGTTGGATACGACAAGCAAGCTTTTTGACAAGGCGGATTTTAAGTCGATCATAGACCCCGGCGATATCGTCGCGATCAAGGTACACTTTGGCGAGCCGGGAAACACGGCGTTTCTTTCGCCGATCTTTGCACGGCGGGTCGTCGAAAAAGTCAAAGAAGCCGGGGGCAAGCCGTTCTTAACGGACGCCAACACGCTCTATGCCGGCAGGAGGTCGAATGCGGTCGATCACCTTATCTCGGCGATTGAAAACGGCTTCAGCTACGCGACAGTCGGCGCCCCGGTAGTTATCGCGGACGGTATCAACGGCAAGGACTACGTCGCGGTCGATATCGAGGGCACGCATATTAAAGAGGCTAAAATCGGAAGCGCCGTGTATCACGCGGATGCCATGATCGCCCTGACTCATTTCAAGGGACATGAGCTTACCGGTTTTGGCGGGACGCTTAAGAACATCGGGATGGGGCTGGGCTGTCGCAGCGCCAAGCAGGTCATGCACTCCGATGTACTGCCTCGCGTTAATCCGGATACCTGCACGAGCTGCGCCAAGTGCGTCAAGTGGTGTCCGACAGGAGCGATAACCGTCGCAAGCCCTGCGGTAATCGACCATGAGGTATGTATCGGCTGCGGCGAGTGCACCGTTACCTGCCCCTCGGGCGCAATCGAGGTAAATTGGGCGACCGATCCCAAGGTAATCCAGGAGAAAATCGTCGAGCATGCTTGGGCGGTAATAAAAGACAAACCCGGAAAAGTCGGGTTCTTTAACTTCATTCTTAACGTAAGCCCGGATTGTGATTGCTGGGGATGGAACGATGCCCCGATCGTCCCGGATATCGGCATTTTGGCCTCGCTCGACCCCATCGCTATCGATCAGGCAAGCGCCGATCTTGTCAACGAGGCGCAGGCGCTGGCGGGAAGCAGGCTTTCAACGGCACCGGACGACGGCGACAAGTTCAAGGCTCTCTCCGGCATCGACTGGCGTCCCCAGTTGGCTTATGGGGAGAAGCTCGGCCTCGGGGTCAGAGACTATCACCTGGTTGAGATCAAGTAGAGAATAGATAACATGTCCAACATATCTGGCGCAACCGGCAAACTCTATATCTGTGCAACACCGATCGGCAATCTTGAGGATATCACGTTGCGGGTGATGCGCACACTTAAAGAGGTCGATCTCATCGCCGCCGAGGACACGCGGGTTACCCGAAAGCTGCTCTCGCGTTACGATATCTCCACCCCGATAACGAGCTACTACGAGCATAATGAGGCCGTCAAGGGGAAAGAGCTTGTTGAGGCGATGGGTGCGGGGAAAACGATCGCCCTTGTTTCTGACGCCGGTATGCCGGGGATATCGGATCCGGGGCACCGGCTGATTAAGCTTTGTATCGAGCGCGGCATTCCCGTTGAGGCGCTCCCCGGCCCGTCATCGCTTATCACCGCGCTGGTCATTTCGGGGCTTCCCACCGATACCTTTGTCTTCCAGGGATTCCTTCCCCGCAAAAAAGGTGAGCGTACCGCGCTTCTAGAAGAGCTATTGCGAACTGGGCGTACCACCATACTATTTGAGTCCCCCCGGCGACTTAAGGCCACTATTGCAGAAATCGCTCATATCGACCCGATGCGAAGCACCGTAATTGCGCGTGAGCTTACCAAGAAATTCGAGGAGGTGATCCGGGGCTCGGCAGCAGAGCTGCTTGAGCGGCTGGATACCGCCGAAATCAAAGGCGAAGTCGTGCTGCTCTTCGGTCCGGGTCAAAAAGGGGGAGCGCAAACCATCACCGCAAGCGAACTACGGGATGCGGTGATCGGGCTGATTGAAAAAGGTACGCAAAAGAAACAGGCGATCTCAGAAGTAGCCAAGAAATTTGGCGCCGGTAAACATTCAGTCTACGAGGCAGTCCTCGACATCCACGAGCGGGGCACAAAGGATCAACCTAAAGGCCGTTAAAAAGGCCATTCATAAATTAAAAGCTAACTTGAGCAAAAGCTAACTACCGGATGCCCGGTAGCCTCAATTGTGCGAAGCCTAAGTTCTTATCGCAAGCGTCAAAATAAACTGACGCTACACCCTTTTATCGGTTATCAATTCTTTCTTACAATCTTGGCAGACGTTTTTCCCTTTGAAGCTTTCAATGTGCGTCCCGCTGCCGCAGAATACGCAAACCGCCTGGTATTTGGAGAGAACAATCGCATCGCCATCTACAAAAATCTCAAGCGGGTCTTTAATTTCAATGCCAAAAGTACGTCTAAGCTCCATCGGTATTACTATTCTTCCTAATTCGTCTACTCGTCTCACGATGCCAGTGGATTTCATGGGGTTCCTCCTGCTGCTTTCCTTGACAAGTGGTTGTTATCAATTATATGGTTGAGAAAATTTTGTGTCAACGAGTGCTATACTTTTAATATAATAAAATAGCACTCAATTTTTTCTTAAAAGGTGATATTGATTTGGCAAATTCGGCAAAAAACAGCTTTTACGTAACGACTCCGATTTACTATGTAAATGATGTTCCTCACATAGGACATGCCTATTCTACCATAATCGCAGATGTCCTCGCTCGCTATAAAAGACTTACCGGATACGACGTTCTTTTTCTCACCGGCACCGACGAGCATGGGCAAAAAGTTGAGAAAGCCGCGCGGGATAGAGGCCTTACCCCACAAGAACATTGCGATCTCATGGTAGGGCCGTTCAAGGAACTCTGGGATCGGCTCAGCATATCGTATAGCGACTTCATCCGCACCACGCAGGAGCGCCATATTAAAGTTGTACAGAATATCTTTCAGAAGCTCTACGACCAGGGAGATATCTACAAGGGCTTTTACGAGGGCTGGTATTGCATCCATGAGGAAACCTTCTATCCCGAGAGCCAGCTTGTAGGGGGTTGTTGTCCGGCCTGCGGACGCGAGGTCGAGTGGCTTAAAGAGGAGAGCTACTATTTCAGAAGCTCGAAGTACCAGGACCGTCTTCAGGCATATATCAAGGACAACCCCAGCTTCGTGCAGCCCGATTTCAGGCGCAACGAGGTTGTAAGCTTTCTCGAAAGCGGCGTCCAGGACATCTCGGTTTCCAGGACCACGTTTAAATGGGGAATCCCGGTACCATTCGACCCCGACCACGTTATCTACGTCTGGTTCGATGCGCTCATTAACTACCTTACCGGCGCCGGCTACCTGCAGGATGGGCAGAAGTACGAGACATTTTGGCCGGCAGATGTACACATTATAGGCAAGGATATTATCCGCTTTCATGCGGTGATCTGGCCGATGATGCTCATGGCGCTCGGCGTAGAACTGCCCAAGGTGGTTCTGGCGCACGGTTTCTGGATGCTCGGCGGCCGGAAGATGTCAAAATCAACAGGGGTCGTGGTCGATCCAAACCGCGTTATCGAGCAGTTCGGCGAGGATGCCATCCGCTACTTCCTGCTGCGGGAGATCAGCATCGGTCTCGACGGCGAGTTCACACAGGATGCGCTGATACGCCGCATCAATGGGGATTTGGCAAATGATCTTGGAAACCTCATCCACCGAACGGTCGCCATGATGAGCAAGTACTTTGATGCCGAGATTCCTGAGGCCGGAGCCTTAAGCGACCTTGAAACAGCGCTCAAAGAAGAAGCGCTCTCATTACCCGGGATCGTGGATGAGGCCATGACTAAGATGGATATCCGCGAGGCGCTTGTGCAGATATGGCGCGTCATAGGAAGGGCAAACAAGTATATTGATGAAGCCGCACCCTGGGCGCTTGCACGGGAAGGGCAGACGGATCGTTTAAAGACGGTCATGCGTACGCTGCTTGAAGCGATCCGCACGATAGTTGTCCTGGTAAGCCCTGTGATGCCGCGCACGGCGGAGCAAGTATGGGAGCAGCTCGGCCAGGAAAATTTCGGCTCGATAACCATCGAGGATGCAAAAATCTGGAACGCTCTCGCGCCGGGGACATCGGTCAAGAAAGCGCCGCCGCTCTTTCCCCGCATAGAGATTGAGTAAACATGGGATATAAAAAATAGTTATATAAGTCTATTGGAAAAGACTTTTATCCGGTTTAGTACTATAATTGATGACAATCCTGAAGTTATTACACAGTCGATAGTGCAACCGGCGGTTGGTTAGGGGGGACTATGAAGAAGGCAGTTGGTCTTACAGATACCCACGCTCACCTGGATTTCTTCGGAAGCGATCAGGCGATAGAGGCCGTTGTTGCGCGTGCGAAGGAGCAGGGCGTAACTAGAATAATCACTGTTGCCGACAAGCTTGAATCAAGCTATCGGGCGGTCGAGCTTGCCGAAAAGTTCGACGAGGTCTACGCGGCGGTCGGCATTCACCCACACGACGCAAAAACGGTTAATCCCGATACGATAAAAGACCTGAAGAAGCTTGCCAAACATCCCAAGGTGGTCGCTATCGGGGAGATCGGCCTTGACTATTACAAGAACCACTCGCCCCGGCCAACCCAGCAAAAAGTCTTTGCCCAGCAACTCGACCTTGCCTGCGAACTTGGATTGCCCGTGATAATTCACGATCGCGACGCCGACGAGGATGTGCTTAAAATAATTACGAAGCACCGCCCGAAGAAGGGCGTGTTCCATTGTTTTAGCGGCGACATCGCTTATGCCCAGACGGTCCTTGCCATGAACTTCTACATCTCGATCGCCGGGCCGGTCACCTTTAAAAATGCGGGCGACTTAGTAGATGTCGCAAAGTTCGTGCCCCTAACGAAACTTCTTGTCGAGACCGATTCGCCGTACCTCACGCCACACCCCCACAGAGGGCGCAAAAACGAACCGGCAAACGTGCGCCTGGTCGCCGAAAAAATAGCCGAAATAAAAGGAATCGACGTTTCGAAATTGCTCGCATCAACCCAGGAAAACGTTTCCTTGCTCTTCTCGATTAATCACAAATAGCCGGTGGAGCGCTACGATTTACGTAGCAAGTGACCATACATTTTGCCCCTCAATAACTTCTCTAGTGCCTTCCACCGAACGCTTCTGCCGTTTAGCATAAGCGCCCTACGGGTAACTCATGAGTTAAAGTTTTTTGGATACTCAACCGATTATGGTATAATAGCTGGCAGTTATTGCGTTTGTGCCTTAACAAATTGACAACTAAATACAGAAATCAGAAGGGACTGATTTGATGAGTACACGTTTTCATCAGTTAGCCCGCGGTATCAGAGGAAGAAAGTACGAGATTATCTTGCTCTCTCTGATAATGGTATTTGTCCTGATGGACATGGTCTACGGAGGGACGACCGTAAACCTCACCATCGATGGTAAGGCAAGCACCATTACAACCCGGGCGCGAACAGTGGCAACTGTTCTGAGAGAAAACGGCGTAACTGTTAAGGCAAATGACGAAGTAACACCTAAGCCCTCGTCTGCGTTAGAAGAGGGCATGACAGTACAAGTAAAACACGCTGTACCAGTAACTATTAGAATGAACAAACAAGGAATTGCCATGATGTCCACAGCCGGTACCGTCGGCGAAGTACTAAAGGACGTCGGTCTGCGGTTAAAGCCTGTAGACAAGGTAACACCTGGTGTAAGCGAAAAGCTTACAGCAGGCATGACCGTGGAAGTTACGCTCGTTAAGAGCAAGTGTGAGGTCACCAAAATTCCGGTGGCGTACCAGAGGGTTGCGAACGCCGACCCAAATCTGGATTACGGCAAGCAGGTGGTGGTCTCGCAAGGTAAGCCAGGCTTACTGCTAAGGATTGTCGAGATCGTATTCGAAGGCGATCGGCCTGTAAAAAGACAAGTTAAGTTAGAAAGCATGGTATCGCCTCCACTCGCAGAAGTGGTGGCGGTCGGCACAAAACGCAAAATTGCCCGCTTAATGAAATCGCCGGTATATGTATCTCGCGGAGCCGGAAGGGTTCCGGCAGGAGGTAGAACGTTTACGATGCGCGCCTCGGCCTACGCGCCCAATTATGGGCCGGGTGTCGGTAGTAGATGCGCAAACGGCATGAAGGCACGCAAAGGTGTAGTGGCCGTTGACCCGCGGGTTATCCCGCTTGGGACAAGGCTATACATCGAAGGCTACGGAGAAGCCATAGCCGCCGATACCGGTGGTGCGATTAAAGGAAATCGCATCGACCTGTGCTACAACACACCCGGTGAGTGCTTTGATTTCGGCAGGCGTTCTGTTAAGGTGTCAATCCTTGACAACTAATACAAAGAGCCCGATCTAGCTCGCAAGTTCGGGGCGTTAGTCGAAGGGTGCATGAAACAGTGACACTAGCAACACCACAGGCAACGCTAGAAGTAGTAAAGAAATTTAGCCTCAGGCTCGATAAGAGCCTGGGGCAACATTTTTTAATCGACCAGAACATCTTGGGCAAAGTGGTCGATGCCGCCGTGCTTTCAAAAGACGATGTGGTGGTCGAGGTCGGTCCCGGAATCGGGACGTTGACGCAAGCGCTCGCCAAAAACGCGGGTACGGTCGTTGCGCTTGAACTCGACCGCAAGCTCGCGCCGGTATTGGACTACACCCTCAAAAGTTTTGAGAACGCAAAGGTTGTTTTTTCCGATGCGCTCTCGGTCGACCTTAAGAACCTGCCGGACGATCTTCCCGCCCCCAACAAGCTCGTATCGAACCTGCCATACCAGGTGGCTACGCCGATTCTGGCGACTTACCTGGATAAATTCGATGATCTTAAGCTCTACGTGGTCATGATACAAAAGGAAGTAGCCGACCGAATCACGGCAAAACCGGCGACCGCAGAGTACGGGTCGTTTTCCGTAAAAGCACAGTTTTACTGCGATGTAGACAGGGTTGCCGTGGTTTCGAAAAACGTGTTCATCCCGCCGCCGGAAGTAAGCTCGGCAGTGGTCAGGATGAGACGATTGGCGCAGCCCAGGGTGCATGTCTTTAATAAAGAGTTCTTTTTTAAGGTAGTAAAGGCGGCGTTTTGGCAGCGAAGAAAGACGATAAAAAACGCGCTTCGCGGAAGCCCCGAGCTTGATTTAGACATCGAGGAAATCGATAGGGCTTTAAAGAAAGCCGGAATCGACCCCAAACGCCGGGGCGAGACCCTCTCTATCGAGGAGTTTGCGGCGCTCACGAACGCGTTTAAGGAAGTCGTTGAGCCCGCTAGTTTCTCGAAATATTTTTAGGCGATAAAGAAGGGTTTTATCTGTTTTTGTCGTATATTAGTAAATGTGGCCAGCAATACTTGTATTTAGTCGCAGTAGACGGTAAACTTGAACTTTTCGCAATTTTGAAGTATAATTTGTTGAATACCTGAAGGAGAGGGATAAATATTATGGCAGTTGGCCAGTTGCCGCAAGTTGAGGTTGTTGACCGGATTCGAAGGCAACTCGACGAATTCGTGGGCGAAAAAATGCGTCTCAAGGCTAACATGGGACGGTGCAAGATTATTGAAAGAGAGGGTGTACTCGAAGAAACACACCCTAATTTATTTGTCGTAAAGGTTGAGGAAAAACGGAATCGTTGCCGCAGAGTCTCATACAGCTATGCGGATGTCTTAACCAAGACAGTTGAACTTTCAAATCCCGATAACGGCGAAAACCTGCTTCCCTGGTTGATGTAATCAGGGAAGCTTGAAAGCGGCAAATCTGTGCGCTTAGTTTCCGGTGCCAACACCTACCATACGATGCTGTCAATAAAGGCTCACGCAAAAATAAACCTTTATCTCGATGTAATCTCGCGGTACCCCAATGGCTACCACCAGATTGAAAGTGTCATGCAGAGTATCTCTCTTCATGATCTGATTGAGATATCCCCGGCCCAAGAACTCATTGTTTCCTGTACTGAAGAAACCTTAAGCGGCGAGGAAAACCTCGCGTTTCGTGCGGCTTTAGAGCTTCGCAAGCAGGCGGTCGTAAAAGCCGGCGCCTCACTCAATATCATCAAGCATATCCCTGTTGCGGCCGGATTGGCCGGCGGGAGTGCGGATGCCGCCGCCGCGCTTACCGGTCTTAACATCCTATGGGGTCTTAACCTGCCCCGGGAGGAACTGCAGGGGATAGGGGCCGGTCTTGGGGCTGATATTCCGTTTTGTTTGGCAGGGGGCACACTGCTTGCCCAGGGAAAGGGCGATATCCTGACAAAACTCAACCCGATGCCCGATACGGCGATTGTTGTTATAACGCCGCCGCTACATGTATCCACAGCAGAGATTTACCACGCCATTGATGAAGAGCGGCCGGCGCCGCTTAACGCCAAGGATACCATTGTAGAGGCGCTATCCGGTCGTGATCTAGGGCAAATTGCGGTATCGCTCGATAATCTTCTTGAAACTGTCGCACTAAAGCGTTATCCTGCTATTTCAAGGGCAAAACAACTTGGGGTTACCGCGGGAGGAATCGGGGCCTTAATGTCGGGGAGCGGACCCACGGTTTTTATCTTGTGCGAGGACCTTCGTTCGGCAAATGCTATCGCGGATTCGGTCAAATCGGCCGAGCCGGAATTTTTTGTCAATGTTGCAAAACCGGTTAATAACGGTATAGAGGTCTTATGGGTTTAGTAATTATCCGGTAAGAAAATTATACTAATAGTTGTTGTATATTAGTGCTTATAAGTGTTTATAAGTTTTCGTTAAATTAAAGGAAATCCGGCAGCTATCAAGAATATGTAACTACTCAACAATAGTTCTAGGTGGTATCGGTTGGTAGACGCGATAATACTTGCAGGAGGAAGCGCAAAAGGATTGGCTGAAGTACCGGCAAAAGGCTTGGTGCCGGTTAACGGTAGGCCTATGTTCGAGTATGTGGTCGATGCGCTCAGCCGCTGCAAGGATATCGACCGTATCTGCGTGGTACTCCCGGTCGAGCATTCGCTCAACAGGTTGGCCGCAAAGGCGGATGTCGTAATGGCGACAGGGAGCCTGCCCAGGGTCGCAAAAGCGGGGATTGATTTTCTAGGTACAAAGAACCAGGTGCTGATTTTGTCCGCCGACATACCGCTGATTTCGCCTGAGGCCATTAGTGATTTCCTCGAGCGTTGTTCAAAACGCAAAGCAGGGTTTTACTACCCGATAGTTAAGTACGGCGAGTCCGAGAAGCGCTTTCCCGATGTAAAGCGAACCTACGCAAAAGTAAAGGAAGGCCGTTTTACCGGGGGGAACATCGTGCTCGTCGAGCCCGAGTTTGTAAACAGGAACATGGCGTTTATCGAGCGGATGTATGAGCTTCGCAAACAGCCCGTAAAGCTCGCTCGGGTCCTTGGCATCATGTTTTTGTTCAGGTTTGTGCTGGGGTTGCTAAGTATTGGCCAGCTTGAGGAGAGGGTAGGCCGGCTAACGCAGTCGACTTGCATGGCGGTAATAACCCCGTTTATCGAAATAGGGGTCGATGTGGATAAGGAATCGGATTTGCAACTGGCAACGGTCGCGTTACGTGGAGGTACGCATGAGTAGGATAACCATTATAACCGATGGTGCCCCACAGCCTGTCGGGCCTTATTCTCAAGGTATAAAGGCGGAAAACCTTGTTTTTGTGTCGGGTCAGATTGCGCTCGATCCTGAAACAGGCAAGCTTATCGATGGAGACATCAAGGAGCAAACACAGCGGGCGCTTAAAAATGTCGAGTCGGTGTTGACCGCGGGAAATAGTTCTCTTGATGGTGCGGTGAAGGTGACAGTATATTTAAGCGATATAGCAGATTTTCCGATAGTAAATGATGTATTCGGTGAATTTTTCTCTAAGCAACCGCCAGCTAGGGAGGCCGTACAAGTTGCAGGCTTGCCAAAAGGCGCGAAGATAGAAATCTCAGCCATAGGATTGGCAAGATCGTAGTAAAGGAGCCCGAATGGAAATTACAAAGGTGAGCATTAGGCCAGTAGAGATGAACAAGGTTAAGGCGATTGCGAGCATTACGATCGACGACCAGTTTGTTGTTCACGATCTGCGTGTCGTTGAGGGTGAGAAGGGTCTTTTTGTGGCCATGCCGAGCCGCAAATTGCCGAGCGGTGATTTTAGAGACATAGCTCATCCGATCAATAGCGAAACACGAGAGCGTATCCAGGCGGCTGTTATTGCCGAATACAAGCAACAGCTTGGCGGCTAAGCTTACTGCATAACGCTTTAATTTAATATTGTTTAGGGCTATTTAAGATAGCTTGCTACCGCTATTTCGTATATAATCAGTAGTAGTTTTTTCGAAAGACTGATTAGAGTATCAATGTTTAACCAGGGAGGGTAATGTTGAAACGAATAGCAAAGGTAGTATTGATTGTAGTAGCCATATCCTTATTGCTCTCAGGCATTGCCTGGGCATCGACTCCGGAGATAACCATAAAGGTCAACGGAGTCGCACTATCTTCCGAGATCCCACCACTCATTGTTTCCAGCAGTACCATGGTCCCGATGCGCACTATCTGTGAATCGATCGGCGCCGGAGTTACCTGGGACCAGAGAACCAAGACGGTTATCGCAACCAAATCAGGTCATATCGTCAAACTCCAGGTAGGAAACCGTATACCCACAAAGGACAATTCACCGATGAAACAGCTGGATGTTCCGGCGATGCTTATAGAAGGGCGCACCCTTGTGCCGGTGCGCTGCATCGCTGAAGCCTTCGGATCTACGGTTGGCTGGAACGGCGCAACCAGAACGGTCGATATCGCGTACAGCGATATTCGTGACGGTAAGACGGCGCAGGATGTTCTTAACGAGTCAACGGCAACGCTTGATGCGGTTACCTCGTATAAGTTCGGCGGGACGACAAAGTCCACCTTGATTATATCGCCCGACCAAGCCGGTTCAGGCCCCATGGCCATAACCCAGGAGATGACCGGCGCATTTAGAAAGCCCCAAGAGGTATATGTAAAAACGACGACAACGGCATCGGGGGGCGGAGACCTTCTTGGTCTTGGAACTTCAGGCGCTGATGTTAGCGAAAGCTATACCAACGGTTCTGAATACTATGAGAAAGTCGACGGCGCATGGGAGCTGGTCGATACCCAGACCTCTTCAATACTCAACGCGCTCGTCGGCGGTAATACCATGCAGAACCCGAACGCGACGCTTACCGAGTTTAAGGATATTGCAACTATTGTCGCTTTTGGTGATGATGCGCTGGTAAACGGCAAGCCGCATTACACGATTTACGTAAAGCTCGACCCGAGAGGGTTTAAGGATTATCTGTTGAATCTGGTCACTCAGCTGGCGGGCACCGATGCTACACCTGAAGATCTCGCACTAATGAAAGAGGTATACGGACAGCTGCTTCAGGGTATGAGGTTCGATATGGCGTACAGGGTGTTTGTGGACAAGGATACAAAGATTGCCGATTATTACGAAACGCGCAGCATATTTAAGATGGCTATGGAGGGACTGGGTACCATTACCTCTAAGGCCGATTCATCCATGAGTATTTCCGACTTGAATCAGCCGGTGGTTATGCCGGTTGTAAAGTAGATAATCAGGCGGCTTGTAAGACGGTGTTTTGCGGTCGGCCCTCTATGAATGCGATGATGTTCGCCATGGTCGTGTCCAAAATCCTCTGAACGGCCTCGGTGCTGTTAAACGCGTTGTGAGGGGTTATAATAACGTCGTCTCTAAAGAGAAGCATGTGCGTCTCAAGGGCGATTCGCAGTTTTTCGTGCGTGTATTCGTGCGAGAGCAGCTGGCGTTCTTCCTTTATCAATCCTTCTTCTTCGATAACGTCCAGACCGACGCCGTTTAAAATGCCGTTCTGCAGCCCTTCCACCAGCGCCGAGGTTTCAACCAGACCGCCTCGGGATGTGTTTATCAGGATCGCACCCCGTTTCATCCCGTGGATATTTCTGCGATTGATCATGTGGTGGGTATGCGGGTTGTACGGTGCGTGCAGGCTTATCACATCGGATATCCGAAGCAATTCATCCAGGTCTTCATATTTAAAATCCAGGTTTTTGGCCAGGAGTTCGTCGCGTCTCACATCAAAAACTACGACGTTCATCTCGAAGCCGTGGGCCATTCGGATGACGTGTTGGCCGATGCTCCCGGCGCCGACCACGCCGATCGTTCTGCCTTTTAGATCAAAACCGCGAAGCCCGGCAAGGTCGAAGTTGCCACGACGGGTGCGCTCGACCGAAGGCAATATTTTTCTAGAAAGGGCGAGGATAAGCGCGAATGTGTGCTCGGCCACTGTGTTCTCCCCGTAGAAGGGTACGTTTGATATCTCAATGCCCCCGGCCGCGCACACGGTAAGGTCGATGTGATCGAACCCGGTCGACCGGGTGGCGATCATTTTTAAGTCCGGCAGTTGCTCTATTACGCTTTTATCGATATCCGAGTAGATAAAAGGCGAGATTACATCAAAACCCTTAGCAAGCTCGACGGTATCGACCGTGAGCGGTTCGGTGAAAAAGGCAAACTCGAATTTGCCGTCGAGGTGCCCCTCGATGTATGCTTCCTCCCAGGGTTCTACTTCAAAAAAAGCCACTCGTGCGGGCATATAAACCATCTCCATCAAAGCAATCTACTGCTTATAGTGTTTTGTATCTAGTACCGCGACATCCTACTTTCTGTGCATGTCATTCTGAAGGAGCGATTAGCAATTGATTGTCATTCTGAAGGAGCGAAGCGACTGAAGAATCTTGGGCGCAGAAACCTTCTTCTTATGCAGGAGGGTCTAAGCTTAGATAGAGTTAGAGTGAAGACTTCTTAGCACAGTGAATCAAAGCTTAGACATACTCAGTGACAGAAGTACGTGAGTGCCCGCTAGATTCTTCGCAACGCTTCAGAATGACACAATAATTATGGTGTTCTGGCACTAGTTACCCGCGCACGGGAATAATTATTCCCGTGCGGAGCAATGGAACAATAGAACATAAGAGCCCCGTTATTTCAAATATCTCACAATACGTGTATAATTTTTGATGTTTAAAAGCTGTATAAAGCCATTTGGCGTTTGGTAAGAGTAAACAGGATTAGGAGTTATTGCTTGATGGGCCTAGCTGTTTTGGTTTTAGCGGCGGGGGAAGGCACCCGCATGAAATCCTCCCGCCCGAAGGTCCTCCACACTATTTGTGGGGAGCCGATGATTCACTTCGTTTTAAAATCCGTAAGAAGCCTCAACCCCGAGCGGACAATTGTTATCGTCGGTCACCGGGCCGATGAGGTAAAGGCCGCCCTTGAAGGGGTCGACTTTGCGCTACAAGAAGAGCAGTTGGGCACGGGGCACGCGGTCTCTACGGTTGAAGATATGCTGGCCGATTTTGTCGGTACCGTTATAGTTCTTAGCGGGGACACGCCCCTGCTTAGCGCCGAGACATTGCAGCGGATGCTCGATATCCATACTTCGAACGAGGCCGCGGCGACATTGCTTACGGCCCGAATGAATAACCCGACCGGCTACGGCAGGATTATCCGCTCATCGACCGGTGCGGTTCAAGCGATTGTCGAGCAGAAGGAAGCAACGGATGAGCAAAAGGCGATCGCCGAAGTAAACTCGGGCACCTACTGCTTTGATAAAGAAAAGCTTTTTGAAGCGCTAAAAGGGATAGACTCAAACAATCAGCAGGGAGAATTCTACCTGACCGACGCTATCAAAGTTTTAAGCGATGGCGGAGGAACGATCATGGCGTGCCTCGCTGATGAGCCGGAGGAGACCATGGGCGTGAACACGCGGGTGCAGCTGGCCGAGGCCGACCGCATCATGCGGGGCAGGATCAACGAGAAGCTTATGCTGGCCGGTGTCACGCTCATCGATCCCACGACCACCTTTATTGCCGATAGTGTTACGATCGGCAGGGACACGGTTATCTATCCCATGACGTTCATCAGCGGTGATACAAAAATCGGTGAAAACTGTATCATAGGCCCCGCAAGCCGTCTGGTTGATTGTCTGGTGGGCAATGCGGTGGTCATAGAAAGCTCGGTAGTAAAAGAGAGTGTTATAGAGGACTCGGCAGAGCTTGGACCGTTTTGTCATGTCCGACCGGGGACGCTGGTAAAGACCGGCGCTAAGGTCGGCGGCTTTGTCGAGGTAAAGAAGAGTGAGATCGGCCGGGGAAGCAAGGTACCGCACTTAAGCTACATCGGCGACACGCATATAGGCGATTATGTTAATATAGGGGCAGGCAGCATCACATGTAATTACGACGGCGCCAACAAATACCAGACCGTTATCGAAGACGGCGCGTTTGTGGGGAGCGATACCATGCTGGTGGCACCGGTGCGTATCGGCAAGGGTGCGTTTACCGCGGCCGGTTCGGTAATTACGAAGGATGTTCCGGCCGACAGCCTGGCTGTCGAGAGGTCCGATCAAACCATAATCAACGACTGGGCCAAGAAACGAAGACAACGAAAAGATATATCAGAAAGTTAAAGTGTGAGGAGAACATGGCAAGCGAAGAAAGCAAACGATTAATGCTATTCAGCGGTCGGTCCAATCCGGCCCTGGGGGAGGAAATTGCGGAACACTTGGGGGTCCAGCTCGGCAAAGTTGAGCTGTCGACCTTTAGCAACGGTGAGATTTACGTGCGCTACCAGGAGAGCATCAGGGGCGCTAACGTGTTTGTGGTACAAACGCTCGCTGACAATGTCAACAATAACCTGGTTGAGCTATTGATTATGGTTGATGCTTTAAAGCGTGCCTCCGCGCATAAAGTGTTCGCGGTCATCCCGCACTACGGGTATGCACGCCAGGATAAAAAAGCCGCGGCGAGGGAGCCTATCACCGCTAAGTTGATTGCAGACCTCTTAATGACCGCGGGTATCGACCGTATGGTAACGGTCGACCTGCATGCAGGGCAGATCCAAGGGTTTTTCGATGTCCCGGTTGACCATCTGATGGGACTTCCGATTCTGTCGGGGTACTTTAAGGAAAAGAATTTTCATGACCTCGTGGTGGTTTCACCCGATGTTGGAAGGGTAAAGATGGCCAAGAGGTATGCCGATAAACTTGGGGCGTCTCTGGCGATATTGCACAAGACACGACCGGCGCATAACGTGGCCGAGATTACGCATATTATCGGAGAGATAAAAGGGCATCCGTGCTTGATGATCGACGACATGGTCGATACCGCCGGAACACTGGTCAGCGGCGCGCAGGCGCTCATGGATCACGGGGCTACCGAGATCTACGCCGGCGCAACGCACCCGGTTCTCTCCGGCCCGGCAATCGAGCGTATCGAAAAATCACCGATCAAGCAACTGGTAACCACGAACACAATACCGATTTCGGACAGCAAGATGATCCCCAAGATCAAGGTTCTCTCAATAGCCGGTCTCTTGTCCCAGGCGATTAGAAACGTTTACGAGGACAGGTCGGTAAGCGAGTTGTTTGACGGCCAGAACCAGTTATAGAGGCCAGGGTCCTGGGTCCAGGGATTGTACATCGAGTGTTACCATTCTGGTCGCGAAGTGGTGTAGAACCGCTATATTGTAAGAGCGGTTAGATAATAGCAGAGAAGATAGTTTTACTTAGTTATATAAGGAGTGTGGATATGGATATATTCGAACTTAAGGCAGAAAAGCGTGAAGTAGTAGGAAAAGAATCAAGCAAAAAACTCAGAAGGCAGGGCCAGATCCCTGCTGTCCTTTACAGTGACGGGGGCTCGACGCCGATTATCATAAGCGCGCGCGAGTTTTCAACGCTCGTTCACTCGGGGGCGGGGACGCACGTTATCTTTAAACTGAAACTGCCCGGCGCGAAGCGGCATCCAAACGCCGTAATCAAGGAAGTCCAGAGAAACCCGGTGCGCGCCGAGTACCTCCACATCGATTTTCAAAAGATAGCCCTCGATGAAAAAATCGCTGCGATGGTTCCAATAGCGATTGTCGGCGAAGCGCCAGGCATAAAAGAGGGCGGTGTTCTTGAACGCCATACAGAAACTATCGAAATTGAGGGTATGCCGCAAGCCATGCCGGATCATATCGAGGTAGATGTCAGCGAGCTGCAACTGGGAGAGAGCGTTCATGCAAAAGACTTGGGTCTAACTGATGGCTTAGAGATGCTGACCGATCCCGAGGCGGTTGTTGTGGCGATTGCGGTACCGCGTGTGGTAACGGTTACCACCGAGGCGGTCGAGGGAATCGCACCGGAGGCGGTCGAGGGAAGCGCCGAAGCCGCAGCGAGAGCAGCAGAAAAAGAGTAACGCTTAAGTTTCCGGGCGCGGGGTATTGCCTTGCGCCCTTTTTCTTTATACGGGTCATTATCAGGTACATTTAGGGACATTTAGTGTTATGTATATCATAGTTGGTTTAGGGAATCCGGGAACCGAATACGAAGCGACGCGGCACAACGTCGGCTTTATGGTCATCGATAGGCTGAGCCGGGAATACGGCATACGTCTTGACAAAAAAAGCCGTCTGGCCCGATGGGGCGAGGGCGCACTCGCCGGTGAAAACGTGGTGCTGCTGAAGCCGCTGACCTTTATGAACAACAGCGGCCTTGCCGTGCGCGAGATACTTAAAGGCAAGGGTGTTGAACTCGACCGCTTGATCGTGATCTATGACGACCTCGACCTCGAGCCGGGACGCATCAGGATTCGCCCCGATGGCGGAAGCGGCGGGCATAAGGGCATACAATCAATAGTCGGGCAACTCGGAAGCGGGGATTTCCTGCGGGTGCGCATCGGTATCGGCAGGCCCTCCGGCAGGCAAGATGCCAGGGACTATGTGCTCCACCCCTTTGCCAAACGCGAGCGCGAAGACGTAGACTTTGCCATCATCAAGGCGGCGGATGCCGTAACTTTCATCATCGAACACGGCGTCGAACGCGCCATGAACGAATTCAACCGCAAGGAAGACGCATCAGAGGCTTAACTGTGTCGGGATGAGCCCTAATCCAACACTATTCGAACCAAAAAGAGCTGCTAGATAAGTTGGAGGGGTATTTTGAGAAGCTCTAAAGTGCCTCAGTTCGTTATTCGAAGACAGATCAGCCGGTAAGCTATGTTTACCTTAAAATCTCGATCAACTTAGCAAAGACGTAAACTCTATCTCTTTTTTTGCCGGAAATCTCTTGTAAAATACCTGCATTAACAAACTTTGCCAAAAGGTTGTAGACAGTTTGGTTGCTTGCTGTTTTTAAGTGCTCCTTGATGCTGGCAAATGACACTATAGGCGATGCGAAAACTACGTCTAATAGCCGAACGGCATAGATCGAGTTAATAGCAGTAATCTCCGCTTTTAAATCATTGTATAGGTTAAGGATACCTAAAACCGTGCCCTTTGTTTTAATAGATTCGGTGGTGATGGCATTTAAGAAGAACCTAAGCCAGCTATCCCAAGCCCCGTTATTGCTAACGCTATTTAGGAGATCATAATAATCCCTTCTGTTCTCTTCAAAGTATTCGCTGATATATAGCAGTGGATACGATAAGAGGTTTCTTTGATATAAGAATAAAGGAATTAAAAGCCGGCCAATTCGGCCATTGCCATCTAAAAACGGATGAATAGCTTCAAACTGATAATGAGCTAAGCCAATCTGTACAAGGGGATCTTTTTCTTTATCGGAATTTATATATTGCTCCCAATTGCTTAATAGCTGTTGTAGTGCATTAGCAGGTGGTGCCACATAGGTTGCTTCTTCTATCGGGGTTCCGGGTAGACCAATAAAAACCTGGGTTCGCCTTAGATTTCCTCTATCTTTGCTTGCCCCTCGGACAGAATCAAGCAAAACATAGTGGATCTTCTTTATTAGGTTCTCACTAATAGGTCTTTTCTCTAGCTCTTCAATAGCCAGACGCATAGCCTGCCGGTAATTGATAATCTCCCTGATATCTCTTTCTTTTTCGTTGGCCTCAGTTACCTTCTCTTCAGCTTCGTATTTCAAGACATCTTCAAGCGAGGCTTGTGTTCCTTCTATACGTGAACTTAAAACTGCTTCTTTGGTAAGTAAAGGTGAGGTTAATAGGTCTGGATTAGGAATGTTTACTAATAATCCGTTGAGTTCACCGAGAGCGCGATTAGCTTCACCGATTTCTTTAATTAAACTGTTGTAGTCTAATTTTGGTGGCAACTTTGGTGGTATAAATGGTGCTTTGGCCATGTCTTCTCCTCTTTAATGCTTATTCCAGGATATTAGAATAGTGAACATAGTTATTCTAATTATCGACATAATATTAGAATAGTGGATTTGGTTATTCTAATTTATAGCAGGTTTTTGGAATAAATCAAGTGGAATTTATTCAGAGCCACTTGCTAGCCCCTCTGAACCTTTATAATTTTCCGCCCATTTTCCGCTCAATATAAACTTTGGCCTCTTCAGTTGATTTGTCGCTAAATCTTTCGTATCGTTTATGAACATCTATGATTTCGTTTAGAGCCTTCTCAACCAGCTCTTTGTTGTTCCAGTTGCTTAGATCATCGATGACTTTTTCCAGGCATCCTTTCTTGTAACTTATTTGACCTAATACATGAATTATAGTTTCTCTAATCATCCTGTCTGGATCGTTTTGTAACTCTGCCAGTAAGGGGAGTATGTCTTCAGGATGCGTTCTTCCTCTTAGCTCGACCCCGTGAATAATTTCCCGTCGTATTTTCGGATCGGGGTGATGCAAAAATCTTTTTGCGAATTCTAAGGTTGGCTTCGGGTTCTTTTCGCTCATCTGCTTTAATGAGCCAATAACAGCATTTCTTACTGAGTAATGGTCATCATATAATGCCTGCTCAAGCATGCTTGTAATTATCTCTGCATCAACTTTGCCGATCTCACCGAGGGCGTAAGCAACTGTTTGTCTTACCTTCTCGTCATTATCTTTAGATAACTTGTCAAGCGCCTCCAAGATAGCTTCTCTTTGGTCTTGAGAATCACGATAAATTCGGCCTACGGTGAGATAGGCATTCTTTCTTATGTAAGTATCAGTGTCAGAAGCAAAGGCTCTGAGTTTGTCCGATTTGTTCTCAATAAGATCAAGCCTTATTGCATCTGACACCTCTCTTGCAAGCTTTTCTCTTTCTTTCTTTGTAAGGTCGTAAAATCCCATTACTCTTCCTCCTTTGTAGCAAAAGCGTTGGCTGGGCACTCTTCTACATTCTTGTCTGCTGCAACCTCGTGTCCGAAACAGTTTGGGCGTGCTGCTACTTAGCGCAGTTATAGCAGTTGTTTAATCCATGGTTCTATGTTTTAACAAATATCGTTCATGAGCGTTCGAAAATTGTCAGGACGACAGCAATAGGAGAAAATGGCTGTGTG
>Ga0210042_1000198_pt1 | contig 57670 bp, 53 predicted proteins | sample CryGeymeta201518_FD_183982 | JGI IMG/M metagenome (GOLD analysis project Ga0210042, IMG submission 183982) | Groundwater microbial communities from Crystal Geyser aquifers in Utah, USA - Crystal Geyser metaG 2015-18 (SPAdes) (version 2) | ecosystem: Environmental > Aquatic > Deep subsurface >... | reverse complement strand
CTTCATCGGCGTCCCAAACTTTGTTGACAGCCTTCGCGATCTTCTCGCGACATTTCGTAATTTCCAATTCGTAATTCTTAATTTCCAGCTGGTAGCCCTCGATCTCCGCCACGATCTCCTTCTGCACGTCCAGCGGCGGCAGGGGGATTTGGTGGGTTTCGTAAACATCGGTTCGATTGAGGCCGGGAATCCCAGCGCCACCGCGTAGTTCGGGAAGGTTCAAGGTCTTCAGCAGCCAATACAGAAAGCTGATGTTCGACTCTGTTGGGTTCGTCTGTTTGACGTAGTAGGTCGTATCGATTGGGAAGCAGTTCTTCTCAATCAATGTGACTTCCCCTGCCGAGCCCTTGCGCCCGACGACGATTGCAGGCCCTTCGACGAGGTATTCGTTGTGGTAGCCGGTGATGCCGTTCGAGCCGACAACCGGGTAAGGACCCTCGACGCGCTTTTCCTTCGGGAGACTCGCGCCGTATTCCAGTGTGCAGACTTCCTCGAACCGGCGGAGTGGGAATACAGACCTGCGCGCATCACCCTCCCGATACCGCTCGCCACTGAGGTTGTAGTCGCCATTCGCGGCGAGCTTTTCCTTCGGCACGATCTGGGCAAGTCTGCGTTCGACAAGAGCATTCAACATGGATGAACAGAATTTACAGGATGAACGGCTTTTATCCTGTAAATCCTGTCTATCCATGTGAATAAATTCTTTCAACCCAGCTAACACTTGCGGCAGGTCGTTCTTGTCGATGGCGCGGCGCTGGGCGCCGAGGCCGAAGCCGTCGTTCTCCACCCTGAAGAAGGCGATGGTGTCGGCAACCTTGGCGAGGGATTTGTCGAGGATGAGGATGCTGGTCTTCACGCCGGAGTAGGGATTGAAACAGCCCGCCGGCAGCGACACCACGGCGACGAGGGCGTTTTCGACGAGCATTTTCCGCAGCGCTTTGTAGGCGGTCTGGCTCTGGAAGATGATGCCTTCGGGGACGATGATGGCGGCGCGGCCGGTGGGGGTGAGGTGCTCGGCCATGTAGTCCACGAACAGCACCTCGCTGCGCTTGGCTTGGATGCCGAAGCGCTTGTGCGGCTTGATGCCGCCTTTCGGCGACATGAAGGGCGGGTTGGCGAGGATGACGTCGGCGAATTCGTTCCAGCGCTCCTCGGAGGTGAGGGTGTCGTACTCGAAGATGTGCGGATCGGTGAAGCCGTGCAGGTAGAGGTTCACCAGCGAGAGGCGGACCATGTCGGGCGAGATGTCGTAGCCCTTGAAGTTTTTGGCGAGGCGGCCTTTTTCGTCGGGAGTTAAGGAGCTAATTGACATGGATGAACAGGATTTACAGGATGCTTTGTTTTTATCCTGACCATCCTGTTCATCCATGTTAATTCTGTTGTTAGCCAGAATGTATTTGTAGGCGGAGATGAGGAAGCCGGCGGTGCCGCAGGCGGGGTCGAGGATGGTCTCGCTTTTTTGCGGGGCGAGGACTTCGACCATGAAGTCGATGATGTGGCGCGGGGTGCGGAACTGGCCGGCATCGCCCTGGCTGCCGAGGACGCTGAGCAGATATTCGAAGGCGTCGCCGAGGCGCTCGCTGTGGTCGTAACTGAACTCGTCGATGATCTTGAGGAAGGCCTTGAGCGTTTCTGGGTCGCGATAAGGCAGGTAGGCGTTCTTGAAAATGTCGCGGAAGAGCGGCGGGATGCCGGGGTTTTCGGGCATCTTGGCAATGCCTTCGCCGTAGAGGCCGAGCATCTGGTGGCCGCCGAGGCTGCGATCCATGAGCTTGGCCCAGCCGTAACGGGCATAGTCGCCGGTGAAGAACTTGCGCTTGCCGCCGAGTTCCTCGCTCTCGGCGTCCATGTCGTCCATGAACTTGTAGATGAGGGCGATGGTGATCTGCTCGACCTGGGATTTGGGGTCGGGCACCTTGCCGACGAGGATGTCGCGGGCGGTGTCGATACGGCGTTTGGTGGTGGTGTCGAGCATTCGATTCTCTTATCTACATGGATGGACAGGATTGGCAGGATAAAAAACCAAAGTCTTTAATCCTGTTCGTCCTGTGTATCCATGTTCAATTTTGTTTTTCGGGTAAAGCGCTTGTATGCTGGTGCCGGTGTCGAGCATATTAAAACCTTGTTTAACATGGATGGACAGGATTGGCAGGATAAAAAATCAAAGTCTTTAATCCTGTTCGTCCTGTGTATCCATGTTCAATTTTGTTTTTCGGGTAAAGCGCTTGTATGTTGGTGCCGGTGTCGAGCATATTAAAACCTTGTTTAACATGGATGGACAGGATTGGCAGGATAAAAAATCAAAGTCTTTAATCCTGTTCGTCCTGTGTATCCATGTTCAATTTTGTTTTTCGGGTAAAGCGCTTGTATGTTGGTGCCGGTGTCGAGCATATTAAAACCTTGTTTAACATGGATGGACAGGATTGGCAGGATAAAAAATCAAAGTCTTTAATCCTGTTCGTCCTGTGTATCCATGTTCAATTTTGTTTTTCGGGTAAAGCGCTTGTATTCGAGTTTTGGGTTGCCGAAATTGATCAGCAGTCCGACTTCGATTCCGGTGGCGTTGAGATAGTTGATGATCTGCGCTTGGTGTTGCGGTGTAATTGCCTTGACCGCTTTCAATTCAACGATCACCTTGCCCTCGACAAATAGGTCCGCAAAGAAGTCGCCGACGCACTCGTTCCTGAACATCACCTTGACAGGATGCTGGGCGATCGCCGACAGGCCCTTTTGCCGCAGCGCCAGAAGAAGGGCTTTCTCATAGACTGATTCAAGAAAGCCAGCGCCAAGCTCAGTGACAACTTCAAACGCGCAGCCAATAACCGTCTTTGTAATTTCTTCGTGTTTCAATCCCTTATCCTGACCATCCTGTTTATCCATGTTCTCGATCCTCATGCGGCGAACCGGTTCAAGGGCACGTAGTCCTTGACGTATTCCGGGACGAGCGTGCGGTACGGTTGGGGCACGGCTCTGAAGTCGTGGGTGGTGAAGTACGGGTTGGTCGCCAGATCGGTGAACTGCCGGCTGTCGATGATGTCGCGCACGCGGTTGCTGGTGACGTAGGCCTTGAAGTAGGTCTTGATGGCGGGGATGGCCGAGGGTGGCGCGGGCACGCGGTCGGCGACGAACTTGGAGAATTCTTCCTCCAGCAGCTCATCCTTCGACTTGAAGCGCGGGATGAGGCCGAAGACCTTCTCCAGGATTTCGCGCAGGGTCAGGCGGCGGTCCACGGCGGCGGCTTTGCGCAGCTTGTCGAGGGTGTAGTACTCCTCGGGCTTGTCGAAGACCTCGCGGTTGACGTAGTCGATGACGCGGTCCCACTGCCCGGCTTCCACGGCGGCGGCGACGGTGTCGTCAGCGCGGATGACGTCTTCAAATTTCTCGAAGAACATGCGGTCGATCTTCATGCCCTCGGCCGTGATTTGCTCGACACGCATCGAAGCCAGGATGTCGGCGCCGAGGTGCTCGTAGGTGCCGCCCACGACCACTGGGCCTTCGCCGCCCCCGTCGTCGCTGCCTTTCCCCTTGGGTGGCGGGAGCTTCAGCACTTCGTCGTAGTTGAACTCTTCCTCGAAGTATTCGCAGTTGGCGAAGAAGTCGAACAGCTTGAAGGCGGTTTTGATGGGCTGTTGCACGCCTTCCTTGAGGGTGTCGTCGAACAGCAGCTCGCGGAAGTCGTGCTTGCGGGTGCCGCGTCCCTTGATCTGGATGAAGTCGGTGGGCGAGAAGATCGGGCGGAACAGGCCGATGTTGAGGATGTCGGTGCAGTCGTAGCCGGTGGTCATCATGCCGACGGTGACGCAGATGCGCGCCTTGCTGGTCTTGTAGGCGGGGATGAAGTTGCCGGAGCCGAGCAGATTGTTGTTGGCGAAGTTGATGGTGAACTGCTGGGCGTCGGGTATCTGCGAGGTGACCTGCACGGCGAAATCGGACTGGTACCTGGCCGGAAACATGCGGTCGGCCATCTGATTGAGTATCTGCGCCAGCTTGGCGGCGTGGTTCTGGCTGACGGCGAAGATGATCGACTTGCCGATTTCGCCGCTGACCGGGTCGCGCAGGGCGTTTTCCAGAAACGTCTTGCACAGGAGCTGGTTGGTGGTGTCGGCGAAGAAACGCTTCTCGAACTCGCGCTGCTTGAAGGCCTGCTGTTGATCCTCACCAGTGTCATCAGTGAAGTTGACGACGAAGCCCTCTTCGGAGAGCAGCGTGGTGGTGACCTCGGTGCGGGCGTCCACCACGGTCGGGTTGATCAGGTAGCCCTCCTTCACGCCATCGAGCAACGAGTAGCGGAAGGTCGGCTGGCTGTTCTCGCAGCCGAAGGTGCGGTAGGTGTCGAGCAGCAGGCGGCGCTCGGCCTCGCCCGGGTCGCGGGTGCCCGGCGTAGTCTGGTTCAAACTGAACATGGATGGACAGGATTCACAGGATTTGCTGTTTTGATCCTGTTTATCTTGTGTATCCATGTTAAATCGTTTGAGGTAATCGCGCGGCGTGGCGGTGAGGCCGAGCTTGTAACCGATGAAGTAGTCGAACACGGCGCGGGCGTTGCCGCCGATCGAACGGTGCGCTTCGTCAGAGATGACCAGGTCGAAGTCGGTCGGTGAAAACAGTTTCTGGTATTTGTTGTTGAACAGCAGGGACTGCACGGTGGTGACGACAATCTCGGCGCGCCGCCAGTCGTCCCGGTTCTCCTTGTAGATCACCGTTTGATAGTCGGCGGAAAGCACGGCAGCGAAGGCCTTCTTGGCCTGGTCCTCCAGCTCAAGACGATCGACAAGGAACAGGACGCGGCGCACGTTGCCGGAACGGAGAAACAACTTGATGACGGCGGCGGCGGTGAGGGTCTTGCCAGTGCCGGTGGCCATCTCGAACAGGAAACGGTCCTTGCCATCGCCGATGGCGGCCTGAAGGCTGTGGATGGCCTTGAGCTGATACGGACGAAGAAAGCGCAGCTTGTTGGCCTGGATGTAGCCGGGGCGCTCTGCTTCGTTTTGCCAGGCGGCAACGGACGCGTAATTCGGGCGCTGGGTGCGAACGATGTAGTCCGCGCCGACCTGCTCTTCGATCAGGCGCTGCGGATTGGGCGTGACCAACTGGTAGCCGGTGACCGAGTCCGGTGTCGGAAACGAGGTGATGACGTAGGGGCTGCCGCGTTCTAGGTCCCAGAAGTAGTGCAGGTTGCCGTTGGAAAGGATGACGAAGCGGCAGTTCTGGGACTTGGCGTATCTGCGCGCCTGCTCTTTGCCGATCAATGGATTCTTGTCTTCCGACTTGGCTTCGAGCACAACCAAGGGGAAGCCTGCCTGGTCGAGCAGCAGGAAGTCGATAAACCCCTTGCTGGATTCCTCGAAGTTCGCGCCGAGCGCATCGATGGCCGCCTTGGTCAGCTTGACATTGGGTTCGAGAACGATGTTGGCCTTGCCCGTGGCGTGGTCGAAAAATCGCCAGTCGGACGCTTCGAGCAGCTTGTTGATCTTGATGCGTGCTTGGGCTTCTTTGGCGGCCATGCCGTCCTCCCCGTATTGTTGTTAGCCGTTTATATCATGCGGCCGGACGCAGGATAAGGCGCAGATCGCCGCCGACCATGCGGGCGTCGTGCAGGATGAAGCCACGTCGGCCGGCCATGTCGGTCAGGGCGGGCATATCGAACAGGCCGCGGGCATGGTGGCCGATGACCATGGGCGCCAGGTAGGCGACCCATTCGTCGACCAGCCCGGCCTCCAGCAGGGCGCCGTTCAAGGTCGCGCCGGCCTCGACGTGAACTTCGTTGATGCCGCGTGTCGCCAGTTCCAGCAGCAGCATGGTCAGGCCGACTCGATGATGGGCGCCGGGCAGGCAGATCACTTCCGCGCCCGCCGCTACCAGGGCGGCTTGCCCGGTCAGGTCGTCGTTCGCGCAGGCGATCAATACCTGGCCGCCTTGCAGGATGCGGGCCGTGGGCGGCGTTTTTAGGGCGCTGTCGACGATTACCCTGAGCGGCTGACGGCTGGCTTCCGGCAGCCGCACGTTCATCTGCGGGTCGTCGGCCAGCACCGTTCCGGAGCCGGTCAGGATGGCGCAGGCACGGGCCCGCCAGCGTTGTACGTCGGCCCGCGCCGCCGCGCCGGTAAGCCACTTCGACTCGCCGTTTTCCAGGGCGGTCTTGCCATCCAGGGACGAGGCGGTCTTGATCCGGATCCAGGGCCGGCCACGGGTCATGCGGGCGACGAAGCCGATGTTCAGCTCGCGCGCCTCGGCCGCCATGAGGCCGACCTCGGCCCGGATACCGGCCAGGGTCAGCAACTGGATGCCCCGACCGGCGACCTGCGGATTGGGGTCGGTCATCGCCGCCACCACACGCGCCGCGCCGGCGTCGATGAGGGCATGGGCGCAGGGCGGGGTGCGGCCATGATGGCTGCATGGTTCCAGGGTGACATAGACGGTCGCGCCGCGCGCCCGGTCGCCGGCGGCGCACAGGGCATGGACCTCGGCGTGCGGCTCGCCAGCCCTTTGGTGCCAACCCTCGCCGACGATGACGCCGTCCTTGACGATGACGCAGCCGACCCGTGGGTTGGGCGTGGTGGTGTAAAGCCCTTGTTCGGCCAGCCGTAGCGCCTGGGCCATGTAACCGTGATCGGTGGCGCTGAAGGTCATTTATCCAGGTCGCGGATGGCGTCGCGGAAGTCGTCTACGTCCTGGAAACTGCGGTAGACCGAGGCGAAGCGGATATAGGCAACTTTGTCCAGCTTCCTGAGTGCATTCATGACCATCTCGCCCAGTTCGCGGGACGGGATTTCACGTTCGCCGAGGGTCAGTAGTTTTTGCAGTATCTGGGCCACCGCCTCATCCACCAGCTCGGCGGAAACCGCGCGTTTGTGCAGGGCGCGGCGAAAGCCTTCGCGCAGCTTGGCCTCGGAGAACTCCTCACGGATGCCGTTGGCCTTGACCACCTGGGGCAGACGGATATCCGCCGTCTCATAGGTGGTAAAGCGTTTATCGCACTTGGCGCAGCGCCGGCGGCGACGAATCGAGGCGCCGTCCTCGGACAGGCGCGTCTCGACCACCTGGGTGTCCAGTGAACCGCAGAAGGGGCATTTCATTTCAGTGACAGCGTGACGAGTGATAGCCTGACTGAGTGACGGGGCCGGCGCCTTTGTCACTCGTCACTTTGTCACCTGGTCACTTACCATAGACCGGGAACCTGGCGCACAACTTCTGCGCCTCGGCCGCGACATGGGCGATGACCGCCTCGTCGTTGGGCGCCTCCAGCACGTCGGCGATGAGGTGAGCCAGTTGTTCCGCCTCGATCTCCTTGAAGCCACGCGTGGTCATGGCCGGCGTGCCAATGCGGATGCCGGAGGTGACAAAGGGCTTCTCCGGGTCATTCGGGATGGCGTTTTTGTTGACGGTGATGTGGGCGCGGCCCAGGGCAACCTCGGCCGCCTTGCCGGTCAGGCCCTTGCTGCGCAGGTCGACCAGGAAGACGTGACTCTCGGTGCGGCCGGAGACGATGCGTAGCCCCCGTTCCTCGGATAGCACCCTGGCCATCAGCCGGGCGTTGGCCACGACCTGTTCCTGGTAGTGTTTGAAATCCTTGCCCGCCGCCTCCTTGAAGGCCACCGCCTTGCCGGCGATGACGTGCATCAGCGGGCCGCCTTGCAAACCGGGGAAGATGGCTGAGTTGATCGCCTTCTCGTACTCGGCGCGCATCAGTATGATGCCGCCGCGCGGGCCGCGCAGGGTCTTGTGGGTGGTCGAGGTGACGACGTCGGCGTGCGGCACCGGGTTGGGGTAGACCCCGGCGGCGATCAGCCCGGCGTAGTGGGCCATATCGACCATGAAGATGGCGCCGACTTCCTTGGCGACCTTGGCGAAACGGGCGAAATCGATGCGCAGAGCAAAGGCCGAGGCCCCGGCGATGATCAGCTTTGGCTTGTGCTCGCGGGCCTTGGCCTCCATGGCGGCGTAGTCGATGTCCTCGTTTTTGTCGAGACCATAGGCGACTGCGTTGAACCACTTGCCGGACATATTGAGTGCCATGCCGTGGGTGAGGTGGCCGCCCTCCGCCAGACTCATGCCCATAATGGTGTCGCCCGGTTTGCAGAAGGCCATGAACACCGCCTGGTTGGCCTGCGAGCCGGAGTTGGGCTGGACGTTGGCGGCCTCGGCGCCGAACAGCTTCTTGACCCGGTCGATGGCCAGTTGCTCGGCGATGTCGACCCATTCGCAGCCACCGTAATAACGCTTGCCGGGATAGCCCTCGGCATATTTGTTGGTCAGCACCGAGCCCTGGGCCTCCATGACCGCCGGGCTGGTGTAGTTCTCCGAGGCGATCAGCTCGATGTGGTCTTCCTGGCGCCGGACCTCGCCCTGCATGGCGGCCCAGAGTTCGGGATCGGTATTTTTGATGCTGTGGTCGGCGGCAAACATGATGAAAAACCCTGTCGAATCAAAGCGCGAATTGTAGCATGTGAGGTCGCCAGCAAGGCCCGGCAGGTGGTTCCGTAACAGTGGCCATCGCAGGCAGTACAATTCGGACATTCACTGCCACAGCATTCTCTAAGCTCATGGCCATCAAAATCCGCTACGGTGACTACCTGGGTTTGGCGCGCACCCACCACAGGGTCATCAGCTATAACGCCATCACCTCCTGGGATGCCTCGCACCGAAGGCGTCCGCACTTGCGCAGCCGCGATATTTATCGCCTGCTGGCGCCCTATGTCGGTGCGCGGGCGCTGGAACAGGCGCGCGCCGTGCTCCCGGTGGTGTTGTTTCTGGTCGTGTTTCAATATCTGCTCTTCCAGGGGCGGATCGCGGGCGGCGCCGCCATCCTGAGCGGCATACTCGCCGTCATGCTTGGCCTGATGCTGTTCATGGAAGGACTCAAACACGGGTTCATGCCCTTGAGCGAGAATATCGGTCACCTGTTGCCGGTGCGGGCCACTTTTAGTGGGGTATTGACAGTCGCCTTCATACTGGGGGCGGTCGCCACCTTCGCCGAGCCGGCGATTGGCGCGCTCAAGATGGCGGGCAGCCTGGCCGATCCGGCGCAGGCGCCCATCCTCTACCAGATGCTCAACGGCCAAACCGACGCGGTCGTGCTCACCGTGGCCGCCAGCGTCGGTCTGGCGGTCTTGGTCAGTGCCGTGCGCTTCATCGAGGGATGGCCGTTCAAGCCGGTGGTAATCATCGTCACCCTGTCCTGCTTGGCGCTTACCGCCTACATGACCGCCGACCCCGCCTTGGCGCCGATCGTCGGACTAGCCTGGGACACCGGCGCGATCACCACCGGGCCGGTCACCGTACCCATGGTTGTGGCCCTTGGCGTTGGCGTTTCCGCTGCGGTCGGGCGCGGCGGCAACCCCTTGTCCGGTTTTGGCATCGTCACCCTGGCCTCGCTCTTCCCGCCCATCGGGGTCATGCTGCTCGGTATTCACACGGCCGCCCTGGGCGAGCCCCTGCCGGTGGCCGCTGCCATCGGGACGGCGCTGGCCACCGAGGCTGGCATCACCGACCACATCCTCGCCGCCCTGCGCGCCATTGTTCCACTGGTCCTGATACTCTGGCTCATTCAGCGTTTCTGGCTGCGTGAACCGACCCGGCATCCCGACTTCATGGCCTATGGGGTCGGCCTTGCCATCGTTGGCATGGTTGCGTTCTATGTCGGGCTTGGCACCGGCCTCACTCCCCTCGGCATACAGTCGGGGAATATGCTGTCGACGGTACTCGACAATGGCGGCGCGCTGTATCCGGCCGGGGTCGGTCTCGCCGTCGCCCTGCTGTTCGCACTCGCTCTGGGTTTTGGCGCAACCTTGGCGGAACCGGCCCTCAATGCCCTCGGCTTGACGGTACAAACCCTCACCGATGGCGCCTTCCAAAAATCCACCCTGATCTACGCTGTTGCCATCGGGGTCGGTCTCGGTACGGCACTAGGGGTTTTGAAAATAATTTTTCACATTCCCTTGGCCTGGCTGCTCATTCCGGCCTATCTGCTGGCCCTGGTCATGACTTGGCTGGCGCGCGAGGAACACGTCAATCTGGCCTGGGACAGCGCCGGTGTCACCACCGGGCCGGTCACCGTGCCCTTGGTATTGGCAATGGGTCTCGGTCTCGGCCAGGCCAGCGGCGCCCGCGACGGCTTCGGTATCCTGGCCATGGCCTCGGTCGGCCCGATCGTCAGCGTGCTCGCGGTCGGGCTCTGGCTACAAACCCGAGATCGCCTTATGCGCATCGATCTTTTCGGACATAGTCAATGAAACGAACCTATCTTGCGGAAGAATTTATTGTCCTCACTGATGTCGTATTGATTACCTGCGTCGTGCAGCGCGGCATGGCGGAGGAGGTGGTACAGGTGGCGCGCCAAGCCGGCGCCCAGGGTGCGACCATCTTCTATGCCAGCGGCACCGGCGTGCGCGAGCGGCGGCTTGGCCTGTTGAGCCTCGCAGTCTCGCCCGAGAAAGAGGTGATCCTCATCGTCGCCTCGACCGACCAGGCGGACCGTATTTTTGAAAAGATGTATCAAGCCGGCAAGCTCGATACCCCTGGCATGGGCATGATCTACATGTCGCCCCTAGATAAGATGGCGACTCATGTCCCCAAGGGCATCGTCGAGCGCTTCGCGCACTGAGTCCAGCATGGCGCTCCAGCAAACCTGTCCGAGCAAGATCATCCATTGCATCCTGCCGGCCGGCAGCGCCAATGATCTGGTTGAGCGTCTTCGGCAAGAACACGGCCTGGCCTGCGTCATCAGCCACCACGCTCGCGGCGGTGGCATCAGCACGAAAAAGGGAGAAAAGGCGTTTCGCTACATCGAGTGCGATGTGGTCACCTTGCTGGCACCGGCGGCCCGCGCCGACGAGCTGTTCGAGTTTGTCTACCGCGCGGCCGGCATCGACCAACGCCACACCGGCATGGTGTTGATGGAAAGCTGCCTCATTGCCGGCACCACCATCGCCGACATCGAGGCCGCCACGCCAAATCCTGAAAATAAAACAGACGGCGCCGGTGAGACATAGCCCGGCCCAGAGGTAATTCAAGTTTATTGATTCGTGGCAAAAATATCACAAAAATACCCCCCCCCAGCAATAAGTCGTTTATTGGCCTAGACTGTGTTTCCCGTAACGCTTACCCAAGGTGAGATCGTGAATAAAAAACGTTTGCTGGGAGCGGCCGTAAGTTTGTGGACGGCCGCTTTGGTTTTGGGGGTTGCGTGGTCCGAAGCGGCGATCAGCGCTTCGACCGTGCGGGGCGTGGTGCAGGATGGTTCTGGCCAGAAAGTGGCGAACGCCACCGTCTGGCTGATTCCGGCCGCCGATGTGGCGGCGCTGGCCAAGACGCCGGTCGAGGTCAAAAAAGATGCCAAGAACGACGAACCACTGGAAGACAGCCTGAATGCCAACCGCGAGCGCTATGCCAAGGCCAAGAGCGACGCCAAGGGTAAATTCCGCGTTGCCAAGGTGCCCAGTGGCAAATACTTCCTCTATGTCGAACCGGCCAATAGCACCTACCTGCCCGGCGGCGACAAGACGCGCAAGGCCTTGTCCACGGCCAAGCTGAGGGCCGCACCGGTGAAGATCAAGGTCTCCGGCAACGTGCCGGCCGGCGCCACCTATGTGGGAACCAGCACCTGCTTGGCCTGCCACCCGAATCGCGAGCATTTCAAATCGACCCTGCATCGCCTCGGTATCCAGGTCATCGGCAAACCGAGTGGGTTGCAGGACTATTCCCGTTTCCCGAACTACAACAGGGGACTCGACAAGCTCATGGCCGGGACCAAGTTCTGGTTCCACAGCTATGACAAGACCCGTAGCTTCGACAGGTACCAGATCAGCGAAAAGGCGCCGGCCGATGCCTCGACCGTGAGCTTTACCGCGACCTTCTTCAAGGATGCCGACGGCGCGCTCAAGTTTCGCACCGAGAATGCGAAAGACCCGGCCGATGCGGCCCGCGTCTATACCGTGGACTTGGCCTACGGCGGCGGCCTGTACAAACAGCGCTACCTCTATCGCGTCGGTCCAAACCGGTTCCCCTTCGTGCAATTCAACCAGAATGGCGATAACAGCTATGGCGACCGCAGCCGTAAACAATGGCGTGACTACCATGCCAACTGGCTGTTCAACGAAGAGACCAAAAAGCTGACCAATCCGGGCCAGGAACACGCCTTCGACAGGGGATGCGCCGCCTGCCATTACAACGGCTACAGCCTGACCAAGACGGCGGCAGGCGACTTCATCGCCGGCTCAGCCAACGATCTTAACGGCGAGCTGGACATCGACGGCGACGGCCAGCCCAATGAGATCAACATGGGTTGCGAGACCTGCCACGGCGCCGGTTCCGCCCACATGAAAGCGGAGAGCGACCGCGCGGCCTATATTGTCAGTCCCAACAAGCTGGCGGCGGAACGCGAGTCGGTGATCTGCGGCCAGTGTCACAGCCGGCCCCAGGGGCATCTAAAGAACGACCAGCCGGTCAACGCCGAATGGAAGATGATGCCGCCCGGCACCAGTCGCAACGCCTTCCTCAATCAGTACACCACGCGGGAAGACGCGGCCGCCAAGAATTACTGGGCGGATGGCCTGCATTCCAAGGCCCACCACCAGCAATACACCGACTTCATCAAGTCGCCCATGTATCGCAACGGTAATCAACTGGCCGCCTGTTCGGACTGCCACGACCCGCACGGCGAGGCCAAGTTCGCCCACCAGATGAAGGCCGATGGCAACAGTAATGCAGCGTGTACCTCCTGCCACAAGGACAAGGCCAACATGAAGAAGCATGTGCTAGCCAAGACCAAGTGCACCGTGGCGCCGGGCAAGATTACCTGCTCAAGCTGTCACGCCACCAAGACCATGCAGACCGGCGCTGGCCTGGGCAAGGGCATGGCCGGCAAGGACGGCAAGAACTACTGGCTGAACGACATCACCTCGCACCTGTACGATGTCCCGCACAAGGACAACAAGGGGGTGAAGGGCGTCGAACCGGGCAAGGCCATGCCGATCCCTTATACCAACCCGTGTGGTGCGGCTTGCCACGACACTAGCAATCTTTGAACGGGTTGTTCCAACAATAAAAACCGCCGGGAAACCGGCGGTTTTTATTTGGGTGCGCCCGGCATACAAGTGAGGTTGGTCAGGCCTCATCGGGATTCATCCCGGCAGCCCAAATATCCATGGAACCTGCGTTGTCGGGTTGAAACCCGACCTACTTGCCGCTTACTGCCGCAAGTATGCCCTGCAATATGGCGGTGGGTGTCGGCGGGCAGCCCGGCACTTCCACATCCACAGGGATGACCTCGCGCACCGGGCCGATGGTGGCGTAGTTGGGGCCGAACATGGCGCCGGCCGCGCCGCAGCCGCAGTCGCCCATGGCCACTACCCATTTTGGTTCCGGGGTGGCGTCAAACGTGCGTTTGAGCGCGGTTTCCAGGTGCCGCGAGACTGGGCCGGTCACCAGCAGCAGGTCGGCATGTCGGGGGCTGGCGGCGAATTTCACGCCGATGCCCTCGATGTTGTAGTAGGGGCCGCCCAAGGCGTGGATTTCCAGCTCGCAGCCGTTGCAGGAGCCGGCATCAATGTGCCGGATGACCAATGCCTGGCCGAATACCTTGAGGATTTCGGCGTGCAGTTGCTGTTCGTGGGTACGCAAGGCCAGGTCGGCCGCCGGCTGGGGTTCGGAGACGATGCCGGTCTTGAATATTTTTTGCAGGATGAGATGGGTGGCCATGGTTACAAATCCTGTCCGCTGTAACTCAAATTGAATGATTTGTTGATGAGCGGGAAATCGGGGACGATATTGCCCAGCGTGCCGACTTCCAGCAACGGCCAGTTTTGCCAGGATGGATCATGCGGATGCACCCGGTCGAGGCAACCGTCGGCGCCGATACGCAGCGCCACCAGCACCGGGCCGCGCCAGCCTTCCACCCAGCCCATGCCCTCGCAGGCCGCGTCCATCCTGGTCGGCGGGGCGTAAAGCACGCCGGCCGGCAGGCGGCCGAGGATTTCGCGGATCAGGCGCAGCGATTCGAATATTTCGACGAACCGCACCTCGGCGCGAGCCAGCACATCGCCACGGCGATGGGTGCCCATGTTGACATCCAATTGGTCGTAAGGCGCTTGCGGAAATTGCGCACGGGCGTCCCAGGCCTGACTGCTGGCGCGCCCGGCCAGGCCGGTCAAACCCAGGCGTGCGGCCAGCGCCGGCTTGACAATGCCGGCGTTAGCGAAGCGGTCCTGTAACCCTGCGTGTTCGTCGTAGATGGCCTTTAGTTCATGCACCTCGGCCTCGATCCGGTCGGCAAGGGCGTTGAGTTCCGCCTTGCCCGGCTCGCTAATATCCACCGCCACGCCGCCCGGCACGATGCAATCGAACAGATAACGGTGGCCGAACAGCTTGGCGCTCATCCGCAACCAGTCTTCCCTCAGCCGCCAGAACTGCACGAAGCCGAAGGTCAGCGCCGCATCATTGCCCAGATAACCGAGGTCGCCCAAGTGGTTGGCGACCCGCTCGATCTCCAGGAACAGCGCCCGCAGCCAGACGGCGCGCTCGGGCACGGCGCTGGCGGTGGCGGTTTCGACCGCTAGGCAATAGGCCCAGGCGAAGGCGCTGTGGGAGTCGCCCGACACCCGCCCGGCCAGTTTGGCGCCGGTGGCGAGGTCCAGCCCTTCGAAGCGTTTTTCAGTACCCTTGTGGGTATAGCCGAAACGCTCTTCCAGCTTGAGTATGCGGTCGCCGATGATGGAGAAGCGAAAATGCCCCGGCTCGATAGTGCCGGCATGAATCGGGCCGACCGGGATTTCGTGGACGCCGTCGCCTTCGACCCGGATGAACGGATAGGCATCAAGTTGGCGCGTCGGCTCGGCGGCGAAATCGCGCCGTAGCGGATAGGTATTTTCCGGCCAGGCGTTGTGGCGTAGCCATTTTCGGCTGTCCACTGCGTCCTCGGCCCGAATGCCGAGCAGGTCGAAGGTGGCGCGTTGCATCCGGTCGGCCTGCGGGAAGATCGCCGCCAGGTCCGGATAAGACGGGTTATCGGCCGGCAACGCGCTGCTGGTCCAGACCAGACCGACGCTGGACAGAAACGCAACATGAACGGCGTAGCCTGCGCCTAGATGGCGGTCGTCGGAACCCCACAAGGCGAGCAGTTGGCCGCCTTCGTCCTGGATGCCGCGGGCGAAGGACGGCAGGCGCTCGGTGTCCAGGGCGAAACGCCAGATGGCGCCGTCCGCTTGCGGCGTGAGGATGAGTTCGATGTCGCCCAGGCGATGTCCCATCTCAGCCTCCCAGCAGGTGCGCCGCCTGCCGATACCAGGCAGCCAGATACGGCGGTATGAACAGGCCCAGCATCAGCACCAGGCCGAGGTGGATGAAGACCGGGGCGAGCGCCGGCATGTGCGGCAGGCGTGGCAATTCGGTCTCGCCGAATACCATCGGTTGCACCTTGCCAAATATGGCGGCGAAGGCGACTCCCAGGGCGGTGAGCAGGAAGGGCGTGGCCCATGGGTGCTCGTGCATGGCGGTGGTGATGATGAGGAACTCGCTGGCGAATACCCCGAACGGCGGCATACCGAGGATGGCGACGGTGCCCAGCATCAGGCCCCAGCCGATGGTCGGATTGGTTTTGATGAGTCCGCGAATGTCGTCCATCAGTTGGGTGCCGGCCTTCTGCGTGGCGTGGCCGACGGCGAAGAAGATGGCGGACTTGGTCAGCGAGTGCATGGTCATGTGCAACAGCCCGGCGAAGCTGGCCACCGGGCCGCCCATGCCGAAGGCGAAGGTGATAAGGCCCATGTGCTCGATGGAGGAATAGGCGAACATCCGTTTCACATCGGTTTGGCGCTTGATGAGGAAAGCGGCGACGACCACACTGAGCAGGCCGAAGCCCATCATCAGGTTGCCGGCCATGCTGCCGCCAGCTGTGGCGCCCAGCGCGCCATCGACCAACACCTTGGAACGCATCACCGCGTATAAGGCGACGTTGAGCAGTAGCCCTGAGAGCACGGCGGAGACCGGGGTGGGGCCTTCGGCGTGGGCGTCCGGCAGCCAGTTGTGCAAGGGCACCAAGCCGACCTTGGTGCCATAGCCTACCAGCAGAAAGACGAAGGCCAGTTGCAGCACCGTCGGCTCCAGTTGGGTCTTGACCGCGTTGAGGTGGGTCCAGAGCAGCGCAGTGCCGCCGGACCCCAGCACCTTTTCCGCCGCGAAGTACAGCAGGATGGTGCCGAACAGCGCCTGGGCGATGCCGACGCCGCACAGGATGAAGTATTTCCAGGCCGCCTCCAGCGAGGCTGGAGTGCGATAGAGCGAGACCAGCAGCACAGTGGCCAGGGTGGCGCCCTCCATCGACACCCAGAGGATGCCCATGTTGTTGGTGGTCAGCGCCAGCACCATCATGCCGATGAACACCTGATAGCTGCTGTGGTAGAGGCGCAGGCGGGCGTCGTTGAGTCGGCCGTGTTCCTTTTCGATGCGCATGTAGGGGCGCGAGAACAGCGCCGTGGTGAAGGCGACGAAGGCGGTCAGGGTGACCAGGAAGACGTTGAACGAGTCGATGAAGAACCAGCCATCGGCGACCTCCATCGGCCCATCGGTGATGATGCGGGTGGTCAGCACGCTCGCCGCGATCAGGGTCAACAGGCTGACCACGGCGTTGATTTCCGGCGCGTGGCCGCGGTTGCCCCAGAGCGCCAGGAAGAGGCCGCCGGTGAGGGGGATGCCGAGCACCCAGAAAATTTCCATGACTTATCTTTCCTTGAGACTTTCCATGTGCTTGAGATCCATCGAATCGAACGACTCGCGAATCTGGAAGGACATGATGCCGAGTACGAACAGGGCGATCATCACATCGAGGGCGACGCCCATTTCAACCACCAGCGGCATACCATAGGTGGCGCTGGTGGCGGCGAAGAACAGGCCGTTCTCCATGGCCATGAAGCCGATCACCTGAGTGATGGCCTTGCTGCGGGTAATCATCATCAGGAACGAAAGCAGTACACAGGCCATGGCGATGCCCAGGGTGGAGCGCATCACCGTGCCGGCCATCTGCGAGATCGGCATGGCCAGGTTGAAGGCAAAGATCACCAGGGCAATGCCGATCAGCATGGTGGTGGGGATGTTGATCATCGGCTCAACCTCGCGGTTGACATCCAGCCGCTTGACCAGGCGATAGAAGAACCAGGGCATGACCATGACCTTGAGCACCAGCGTCAGCCCGGCCGAATAATAGAGGTGGTGCTGGCCGGTGGACCAGGCGACGATGGCCGTGGCTAGGGAGAGCGCCGCGCCCTGCCAGGCGAACAGCGTTACCAGGCCGACGATGCGGCGCTGCGACAGCATGGCGAAGGCGATCAGCAACAATAGCGCGGCGAGCAGATTGATGAATTGCAGGTGGTAGGCCAGCGGCACGTCAAACCTCCAGCAGGAAATGGATCAGCATCCCCAGCACCGCCAGCAGAAAGGCGGTGCCGAGGAATTCGGGCGCCCGGAACAGGCGCAGTTTGGCGCTGATCGCCTCCAGCAGGGAGAGCAACGCCCCACCTGCGGCCAGTTTGACGACCAGGACCAGGATGGCCAGGGGCAGCGCCGTCAGGTCGCCGCGCGGGGCGATGCCCCAGGGGATGAACAGGGCGATGCCCAAGGCCGAATAGGTGAATAGCTTCAAGGCCACTGCCCACTCGATCAGTGCCAGGTGGCGCGCCGAATATTCCAGGATCATGGCCTCGTGGATCATGGTCAGTTCCAGGTGGGTGGTGGGGTTATCCACCGGGATGCGGGCGTTCTCGGCGGTGGAGACCATCCAGAACGCCACCGCCGCGAAGGCCATACTGGGATAGATGGCGAATTCCCGGTGCGCCAGGGCAGCGACGATGACTGGCAACTGGGTCGAATGGGAAATGAAGCTGGCGTTGAAGAACACCATCAACAGCGCCGGCTCGGCCAGGAACGAAACGAGCATCTCGCGGCGCGCGCCCAAGGTGCCGAAGGCGGTGCCGATGTCCATTGCCGCCAGGGCCTGGAAGGCCCGCGCCAGGGCGAAGATGCCGACCAGGGCGATGACGTCCGCCGCCGGCGAGAACGGCAGGTCGTTGGCGATGGTCGGCACGATACCGGCGGCCAGCGCCATGCAGGCAAAGATCAAATAGGGCGCGAAACGGAACAGCGGCGAGGCGTTGCGGGCGACTACCGCATCCTTGTTGAACAGCTTCTTCAGCGTGCGGTAGGGTTGGGTGACCGGCGGCGCCGAACGGCCTTGCAGCCAGGCCCGGCATTGGTTGACCCAGCCCATGAACAGCGGCGCCAGCGAGATGGCGATCAGGGTCTGGACGATTTGTAACAGGATGCCGGTGGTCATGGGGTCACCGCGTCACGAAAACAAGCAGGAAGATCAGGGTCATGAAGCTGTAGGTCAGGTACCACTGGATGTGGCCGTGTTGCAGGCGCCCGGCCTGGGCCGATAGCCAGTTGGTCAGGCGCGCGATGGGCTCGTAGAGCACGAACCACAGCTTATCCAGCGTGGCGCCGTGGTACTGCGGCTGGCGGTCGAATGGATCGGGGGTTTCCCGCTCCACGCGCATGAACGAGACGAAGATATGGCGGATCGGCTGACCGAAGCCCTGGGCGCTGTCCTGCATCCGGGCGTCCTGTTCCGGGTAGCCGCAATCCCATGGATCGCTGCGGCGCAAGCGGCCATGGTAGGTGCGGCGGACCCAGATGAAGGTCAGCAGCAATACCACCAGGACCACCACCAGGAAGATCAGCGGCGCGTAACTGGCGCGCTCGGCCGAGACCGGGGCGAGCAGCAGCCAGTTACCGTCGTTGACCAGACGCTGGTTGGTGATCAGACGTACCACCGGGGCAATCCAGGTGATGACCTGGGTCGGAAACAGTCCCAACAGCACGCAGCCCGCTGCCAGCCAGACCATGCCCAGGCGCTGCGGCCAGCTTGCCTCATGGGCATGTAGCAGCGCCGGATCGCGGGGCTGGCCGAGAAAGATCACGCCGAAGAACTTCACCATGACGTAAGCGGCCAGTGCGGCGGCCATGGCCACGGCTGCCGCCGCCACCGGGATCACCATATTGAGGTAGGGTTGAGTGAGGCCGGGCGTGAGCAAGAAGGCCTGCAACAGCAGCCATTCGGAGACGAAGCCGTTCAGCGGCGGGATGCCGGCGATGGCCAGGACGCCGATCAGGGTCAGCCAGGCGGTCCAGGGCATGATACGGATCAGGCCGCCCATCTGCCCCATCAGCCGCGTCCCGGTGGCATGTAAGACCGTGCCGGTGCTGACGAATAGCAGGCCCTTGAAGAAGGCGTGGTTGATGGAGTGATAGAGCAGCGCAGTCAGGGTAAGTGCAGCGAGGGCGCCCTTGCCGTCGGTGTAGAAGATCAAGGTCAGGCCGAAGGCGGCCAGGATAATGCCGATATTCTCGATCGACGACCAGGCCAGGAGACGTTTCATGTCCGATTGCACGGCGGCGAAGATGACCCCGTACAGGGCTGTGACCAACCCCAGCGCCAGGGCCAGGGCGCCCCACCAAGCAAGCTGGATGTTGAGCAGATCGAAGGTGACGCGCAACAGGCCGTAGATGGCGGTCTTCAGCATCACCCCGGACATCAGCGCCGACACCGGCGAGGGCGCCGCCGGGTGGGCCTCCGGCAGCCAGACGTGCATGGGCACCAGGCCGGCCTTGGCGCCGAAACCGAACAGCGCGAGCAGGTAAGCGGCCGAGGCCCAGAATGGCGTCAACGCGGCGCCGCGCATATAGCCGAAGGTGTAGTTGCCGTGGCCGCCCTGAAGTACGCCGAAACAGAGCAGTAAGGACACCGCGCCGACGTGGGCGATCAGCAGATAGAGAAAACCGGCGCTACGGATGTCCGGTATATCGTGGTCGGTGGTGACCAGGAAGTAGGACGACAGCGCCATGACCTCCCAGCACACCATGAAGGCGTAGGCGTCGTCGGCCAGCATCACCCCCGCCATACCGGCCAGGAACAAGTGATACCACAAGGTCAGCACAGCCAGGGGACCGGCCTCCATATGGCGAAAATAGCCGATCGCATAAACCGTCACTCCGAATGCCGCGCCGCCCAGCAATAGCAGGAAAAAGGCCGACAAGGCGTCGAGGCGCAAGTGGAATGGAAGGTCCGGCAGGCCAATGGGCAGGACGCTGGTCGACACCGGGGCAAGTAATCCGGCGACGCCCACGCCGGCGATAAACAAGGCGCCCAGTGCGCCTAGCGGAAACACCAGATTGGTTAGCAGCGAGCGTGAACGTTGCAGGAACAAGGCGGCGAAGCCCAGACCCAGCCAGTAAAGTATTCCGGCCCAGGCCCAGTCAACCGGATCAAGAGATGTCAGCAAGTTAGTCATGTAGTCGGACGCTCTGAATTTGGCCCAGGGTGTCCAGCAACAAAACCGCAGTACCGTAAATATAAGTATTTCAGCATTATCTTTTAATAGGCTTTAGGCAGTCAAATCCCGGCTGGCGCTGGTACGCGGTCAGGCCCTCTTGCCGATGGCTTCGAGGATGCCGCGCATCAGGTCGAGCGGGGTCGGCGGGCAGCCGCGGATGACGGCATCGACCGGAATGACATTGGCGACCGCGCCGCGTGAGGCGTAGCTCGTGCCAAACTCGCCGCCATCCGCACCACAGGCGCCGACGGCGATCACCAGCCGGGGTTCGGGGGTGGCGGCATAGGTGCGGCGCACTGCTTCTTCCATGTGGCGCGAGACCGGACCGGTGACCAGCAGCAGGTCGGCATGGCGCGGGCTGGCGACGAAATGCACGCCGTAGCGTTCGATGCCGTACCAGGGGTTGTTGAGCGCGTTGATCTCCAGCTCGCAACCGTTGCAGGAGCCGGTATCCACTTCACGGATGGCCAGGCTGCCGCTGAAGTGCTCGCCGATATGCGCTTTGAGTTGCTCGCCGACCTCGGCGAGGATGGGATCGATGGTCGGCGGCACAGGCTCGGTGACGATACCGATGCGCTGGATCTTGGCGAGGATGCGCAGCATTACAGGTCCTCCCCCGAATAGGAGCCGTTCACCGATTTGTTGCAGACCGGGAAGTCGGGAACGATGTTGTCGTGGATCAGCACTTCCAGCGCCGGCCAGGTGGTCCAGGACGGGTCGCGCGGGAAGAAGCGGGCGATGCGCCCGGCGTCGTCGAAGCGGACATAGCTGATGATTTCGCCGCGCCAGCCCTCGACGATGCCGATGCCTTCCGCCCCTCCCGCAGGGGTTGGCCAGTCGCCGCGGATCGCGCCGCCGGGCAGCCCGGCGAGCAGCGCCTCGATGAGATCGAGCGCGGCGAGGATTTCTTCGTGGCGTACCCGCACCCGAGCGTTGACATCGCCGGTGTGATGCAGCACGCCCTTGGCCTTCAACCGATCATAGGGCGGATAGGGCGCGTCGCGGCGCACGTCGAAGTACAGGCTCGATGCCCGCCCGACATAACCCATGCAGCCCAGCGTACTGGCCTGTTCCGGCGTCAGCACGCCGGCGCCGAGCAGCCGGTTGGTCAGCGAAGGCGAGTCGTAGAGGATGGCCATCAGCCGGCCGACCTGTTGGCGCAACGCGGCGGCCTCCGCGCGCATGGTGGCGATGAAGCCTGTCTCCAGATCGGTCGCGACGCCGCCCGGGACGATGCGATCCATCATGAAGCGGTGGCCGAAGGCTGTGTTCGATACGCGTTGCCAAGACTCGCGCAGCCGCCCGAATTGATAGAAACCGAAGGCGAAGCCGACGTCGTTGACGATGGCGCCGATGTCGCCCAGATGGTTGGCGACCCGTTCGCGCTCGCACATCAGGGCGCGCAACCAGACGGCGCGCGGCGGCGGCGTCAGTCCCGCCGCCCGCTCCATCGCCATGCAGGCCGCCCAGGCGTGCGCCACGGTAGAATCGCCTGAGACACGGCCGGCCAGGCGTGCCAGGCCGGCCGCATCGCGGCCTTCGGCGATCTTCTCGGTGCCCTTGTGGGTGTAGCCGAGACGCTCTTCCAGATTGAGCACGGTCTCGCCTACCGCCTGAAAACGGAAGTGCCCCGGCTCGATGATGCCGGCATGGACCGGCCCGACCGGTATCTCATAAACACCGCTGCCGTGGGCGGCAAGAAACCGGTATTGATGGTCGGCCTGCGTCTGTGCGGGCGGCCGACCAGCCACAGGAAAATCGCGGCGCAGCGGATACTCCGAACTCTTCCAGGCCCGGTGCCGGGTCCAGCGGCGCGCATCCGGATGGTCGGAGAAGGCGACCCCGAACATATCCTGGGTATGCCGCTCGGGCCGGTCGGCGGCTGGATAGTACGGCGTATGCGAGGGCAGCATCGGGTGGAGACGGGTCACCGTCGTGCGCGCCAACAGGTAGGCGCCGGCCTGCTCGAAGCAGGCGTTGATGCGCAGCACATCGTCCAAGTCCTCGCCCCAGCCGGCCGCCCAGCGGCAGCCCCAATCGTTGGCTTCCTGGCCGAGACGGCCCCAGTCGTCGTTCGCCACCACGATGACCCGCGCCGGCGCCGGCGGCGGAGTGGCCGGAATCTCGACGGCAACGCCGGCCTCGGCCAGGCGGTCGATGAACGCGGCGAACGGTATCCTTGCGGTCATCGCAGCGCCGCCCCCGAGATCAGCAGCGTGGCCTGCTCGAACCAACCCGACAGGAAGGTCGGCAGGGAAAGGCCGAGCCATAGCACCAGCGCCAGATGGATCGCCACCGGCAGCATATTGGCCTGGATCGGCTTTTGTCCGGCCGGCGGCTCGCCGAACACCATCGGCTGCAGGTGGCGGAACAGGCCGGCGAAGGCCACGCCGAAGCCGAACAACAGCGGAATGGTCAGCCAGGGCCAGGACTTCATGGTGGCCATCAGCAACAGGAATTCGCTGATGAACACGCCAAAGGGCGGGAAGCCGGCGATCGCCACGGTGCCGATCAACAGTCCCCAGCCGACGGAAGGCTGGGTGCGGATGAGGCCGCGAATCCGGTCGATGCGTTGGGTACCGGCGATTTGCGAGGCGTAACCGACGGTGACGAAGATGGCCGATTTGGTCAGCGAGTTCATGGTCATGTGCAGGAGCGCGCCGAAGGTGGCGAGCGGCCCGCCGATGCCGAAGGCGAAGGTCATCAGCCCCATGTGCTCGATCGACGAGTAGCTGTACATGCGCTTGATGTCGTGCTGGCGGTGCAGGAACAAGCCAGCGACGACGAACGACAGCAGGCCGAAGCCCATCATCAGGTGGCCGGCGAGTTCCATGTGCAACGAGGCGTCCACCAGCATCTTGAAGCGCACCAGGGCATACAGCGCGACATTCAGCAGCAGCCCGGAGAGCACGGCGGACATCGGCGTCGGGCCTTCCGAGTGGGCATCCGGCAGCCAGTTGTGCAGCGGCACCAGGCCGACCTTGGTGCCGTAGCCGACCAGCAGGAAGACGAAGGCCAGCGACACCACCGCCGGGTCCAGGCCGCCGGCCGTGGTGTCATGCAGCACGGTCCAGAGCAGCGTGTCGCCGCGCTCGCCGCCCGGCCGGTTCTCGGCGGCGAAGTAGATCAGCACGGTGCCGAACAGGGCCTGGGCGATGCCGACGCCGCACAGCACGAAATATTTCCAGGCCGCCTCGATCGACGACGGTGTGCGGTAGAGCGAGACCAGCAGCACGGTAGTCAGGGTGGCCGACTCCATGGCCACCCACATGATGCCGAGATTGTTGGTCGACAGCGCCAGCAGCATCGAGAACAGAAAGCCCTGGTACATCGAGTGGTAGAGGCGCATGCGCCGGTCGGTGACGCGGCCGCGCTCGACCTCGTGGCGCATGTAGGGGCGCGAAAAGATCGACGTGGTCATGCCGACGAAGGCGGTCAGGGTGACCAGATAGACGTTGAAGGCGTCGATGTAGAACATCCGGCCGGCGGACAGCCGCGCGCCGTGGTCGAAGACGTCCAGCGCCAGGGCCAGCGAGGCGGCGAAGGTGACGGCGCCGGTGGCCACGTTGAGCCAGCCGGCCAGCGCGCGGTGGCCGGTAAAGGCGAGCAGCAGCCCGCCGACCAGCGGCGCCAGCAGGGTGATTTCGAGCATCATCATGGCTGCTCCACCTCCGCCGCTTCCGGCAAGGGCATCGCCTCGTCCGTCTCGGACAGCCCGTTGAGGTGGCTGACGTCGAGCGAGTCGAACGAGTCGCGCAGGTGGAAGAAGAACACCCCGAACACGATGGAGGCGACCATGACGTCGAAGGCGACGCCGAGTTCGACAATCAGCGGCATGCCATAGGTCGATACCACGGCGGCGAAGAACAGCCCGTTCTCCATCGACATGAAGCCGATCACCTGGGCCATTGCCGTTTTGCGGGCGATCATGATGAGCATGCCGAGCAGTTCGACGGCGATGCTGACGGCGATGGTGTTGCGGGTAGCCAGGCCGGACAGATGAACAATCGGCACGGCGATGAAGTAGCTGAACACCACCAGACCGGCGCCGCCCAGCAGCAGCATGGAGGGGTGGGTGATGGACTCGGTCTCATAATTCATGTTGAGCCGTATGCTCAGACGGTAGAGCAGCCACGGGATCAGCCCCACCTTGAGCACCAGCGTTAGCGCCGCCGAGATGTAGAGGTGGGGATGGTTGGAAACGAGGGCCACCAGTGCGGTCACCACCGCCAGCAACAGCCCCTGCCAGGCGAAGGTATAGATCAGCGGCTGGATGCGCGGCTGGGCGAGCATGACGAAGGAGGTGAACAGCACCAGGGCGGCGAAGACGATGATGGCCTGGCTGTATAGACCGAGACTGGTCAGTTCCATTTAACTTCCCGTTTCCAGGACGATGCTGGTGAGCATGCCGAGCAGGGCCAGCAGGAAGGCAAAGCCGAGAAACTGCGGCGCCCGGAACAGGCGCATCTTGGCCAGCACCGACTCCCAGGCCGCCAGCAGCATGGCGAGCAGCATCACCTTGGCCGTAACGGCGCCGACGCCGACGGCCAGCGAGACGGCATCGAAGTCGCGGGCAATGCCCCAGGGGAAGAAAAAGTCGACGATCAGCACCGCATAAATCATCAACTTGATCTGGCTGGCCCACTCGATCAGCGCCAGGTGGCGGCCGCCATATTCCAGGATCATGGCCTCGTGCAGCATGGTCAGTTCGAGGTGGGTGGCCGGGTTGTCCACCGGGATGCGGCCGCACTCGGCCACCGCCACCATGGCCAGCGCGAACAGGGCGAACAGGAACGACGGGCGCAGCACCACGCCGGCCTGTAGCACGGTCTCCGTGGCTGTCGACAGGTTGGTCGTGCCCGCGGTCATGGATAGCGTGAAGACCACCATCAGCATGGCCGGCTCGGCCAGCGCGGCGACCGTCATTTCACGCGAGGCGCCCATGCCACCGAAGGCGGTGCCGATGTCAAGCGCGGCCAGGGCGGTAAAAAAGCGCGCCAGGGCGAAGAAGCCGACCAGCACGATCAGGTCGGCGATGGCGGCGGTGGGCAGGTGCACGACGATGAGCGGCACCGCGGCGGCGGCCAGCCCGGTCGCGCCGAAGACGATGTAGGGCGTGGCGCGGAACAGCCAGGAGGCGTTCTCGGCCAGCACCATGTCCTTCCGCATCAGCTTGGCCAGATCGCGGTAGGGTTGCCACACGGTCGGCGCGGCGCGGTTCTGTAAGTGGCACTTGAGGCGCTTGACCCAGCCCGCCAGCAGCGGCGCGGCGGCGATGAAGATCAGCGTCTGCGCGGCGGCCAGGGCCCAGGCAATCGACAGGCTGCTCATGGCTAGGCTGTTCATAGGCTGACGATCCATAACAGGAAGACCAACGTGCCGAACGAGTATTTCAGGTAGGTATGGATGCTGCCGGTCTGGATAAAGCCGATGCGCCGGGCGGCATCCAATATCAGCCGACCGATCGGCTGATAAACCTTGAGCCACGACCAGTCCTGCACGTGCAGATGGTGGCGGATGCCGGTCACGCGCGGAATCGGCCCGGCGCCGGCAGTCGTCGTTTCGACCGCCTCATCGACCTTCCAGACCGCGCCGAACACGCGCCGGATCGGCTGGGTGAATGAAGTCGAGGTGTATTCCATGCGGTGGGTCAGGCTGCCGAAGCCGCAGTCCCAAGGGTAGCAGCGGCGGGCGGGGGCGGCGCCGCGTCTGAGGAACAAATAGCCCAGGCCGTACACCACGACCAGGGCGAGTAGGACGAACGGCGCCGAATAGGATGCGCCCTGCGGCGAGACCGGCGTCAGCCAGAGCCAGCCCTGGGCCGTGGCGGCGGGCAGCGACGTGTGCGCCAGCAGCCGGGTGATCGGCGCCATGGCCTCGATCGTCAGCGTCGGCAGGACGCCCAATACCAGGCACAGGGCCGCAAGCCACCCCATGCCGAGCAGCATGCCCATGGGCACCTCGCGGGCGTGGGCGACATGGCGGGTGCGCGGCTTGCCCAGGAAGGCGATGCCGAAGGCCTTGACGAAACAGGCGGCGGCCAGCGCCCCGGTCAGCGCCAGCAGGGCCGCGGCGATCGGCATGATCATGCGCAGCACGCCGTTGTCCAGCGCCGGCGCCTGCAAGGCGGTCTGGAAGGTCAGCCATTCCGAGACAAAACCATTGAACGGCGGCAGCGCCGAGATGGCGACGCTGCCGACCAGGAACATGAAGGCCGTGACCGGCATCCGCTGGATCAGGCCGCCCATGCGTTCGAGGTCGCGCTCGTGGGTGCGATACAGCACCGCGCCGGCGCCGAGGAACAGCAGCCCCTTGAACAGGGCGTGGTTGAGCGTGTGGTAGAGCGCCGCCACCAGGCCGAGGGTGCCGAGCAGCGGGTGGCCGCTGCCGAGGAAGATCATCGACATGCCCAGGCCCATCAGGATGATGCCGATGTTCTCGATCGAGTGGTAGGCGAGCAGGCGCTTGAGGTCATGCTGCATCAGGGCGTAGAGCACGCCCAGCAGGGCCGAGGCGGTGCCGACGACGAGCAGCGCGACGCCCCATTCCCAGCGCACCTCGCCGATCAGGTCGTAGCTCACGCGGACGATGCCGTAGATGCCCATCTTGAGCATGGCACCGCTCATCAGCGCCGAGATGTGCGAGGGCGCGACCGGGTGCGCGTCGGGCAGCCAGACATGCAGCGGCACCATGCCCGCCTTGGTACCAAAGCCGAGGAAGGCGAAGGCGAAGGCCAGCGTCGCCCACAGCGGCGTCAGCGGGGCCGCGCGCATCTGCGCGAAGGTCAGGCCACCGCCGAAGGCGGCGAGCACGCCGAAGGCAAGCAGGATCACCAGGGCGCCAACATGGGCGAGCAACAGGTAGAGAAAGGCCGCATGGCGGTTGCCGGCGTGCTGGTGCTGGTAGACGACGAGAAAGTAGCCGGACAGCGACATGATTTCCCAGAAGATCATGAACACCAGGGCGTCGTCGGCGAGCAGCAGCATCTGCATCCCGAGCACGAAGGTCGCAGTGAACACGCCGAGCGGCGGCAAGGGCTGGGGCGCTTCGCCATGGGTGTACTCGCGGGTGTAGCTGGGGCCGTAGAGCGAGGCGGCGGTCACCAGGGTGCCGAGCAAGACCAGGAAGAAGCCGGACAGCGGATCCAGCCGCAGATGCCATTCAAGCCAGGGCAGGCCGAGGGCCAGGCGATCGGTGACGGTGAGATTGGTGAGCAGCGCCCAGCCGCCGGCGGTGATGCTGGCCACGCCGGCGAGGAACAGGAACAGGAATGAACCGGTATGCAGAAAGTCGGGGTGACGGCGCACCGCGAACAGGGAAACGACGCCCGAGAGCAACGCGCAGGCGACCGCGACATAAGCCAGGAACAGCGGAACCCCGTCGACCATGTTCACAGCGCTCACGGCAAGGGCACCGCCATCTTCGGATTCGCTGCGCCCGTCAGCCCCCACTCAGCCGACCTGGTCGGTCTAGATGGGCGGAGTGGGAACGGCGGCGCAGTCATGATGTCGACATTATCGCACCGATTGCAAGGCGCAGAAAAGGTCGTCCGCCACTGTATCGCCCAGCCGCTGGTAAATCGCGGTGATGGCGATGGACGCCGATTTGCAGCCAACTCGTCAGCGCGGGTGCCTCGTAGTGCGCGCCAATCAGGGCTTGACCACCAGCACTGGGCAAACAGCTTGGCCGATCACTCGTTCGGTGACGCTGCCCAGCAGCACCTTGATTAGTCCGGTGCGACCGAGGCTGCCCATCACGATCAAATCCGCGCCGACATCCTCGGCGACTTTGACGATGGCCTCGTCCGGGCGGCCTTCCACGACTTTGCCCTCGGCCTCTACCCCCAGACCCCTGAGCTTTTCTACGTTGGCAGAGACGGCCTGTTCGGCTTCCTGACGGCGCGCCAGGCTGTGGCTGCTGGTCACCACGGAAACCACGGTCACCGGTAGACCGCCCCATTTGGCTAGATGGCCGACGACGCCAGCAGCGGCTTCGCTGTGGGGGGAGCCGTCGGTAGCCAGCAGGATGCGTTTTCCCCACAGACGCGCGGCGCGTGGCACCACCAACACCGCGCAATCGGCATGGCCGATCACCTTGGCGGTGGCATCACCCACCATCATGCGTGCGAGTCCACGTTTGCCGCGTCGGCCGATGACGATAACATTGGCGTTTTGCGCCTTGGCGCCCTCCAGGATGCCTTGGTAGGGATCGGATGCCTCGATGGTCATGGTTTCCGCACCGTCGCCGGCTTCGGCGATGAAAGATTCAAGCGCTTCACGCGCGCGCCTTTCGGCTTCTTCCCCGAGATTGGGCACCAGAGTGCTGTATTCCGGGTTGTACACGGCAATGGACAGGCCGATCAGGTGGGCGCCGCGCGACTTGGCCAGAGCCACGCCGGTGCGGATGGCGCCGATGGAAAAGTCGGAGCCATCGGTGGCGACCAGGACACGATCAAGCATCCCGTTTTTGGATAGTGAGATCATGTGTTTCTCCTTGATGGGTTTAGTCGGCCGCGGATTCCTGTATGCCCAGGGATCGTTTTTCGCGATGCAGCTTCATGCCCTGGATCAAGGCCGAAAGGACGGTGTAGGCACCGATGAACAAGGCCAGATACAACACGCCGTCGCCAATCCATTTCAAGACCTGAAGGGTGCCGGCCGGTAGCGGGGCCATCATGCCCACACTACTGAGATAACCAGGCACGTAGAAGAAGCGGGAGAACAGCACGGTCAGCATGATCACCGCCATGGCGAATTTGATCTGATAGTCCTTCACGTAGGTAGTGCCGATAGCGCCGAGCTGGATGCCGAACAGGGAGCCGAGCAGGATCAGCATGGCCATGCGGATGTCTACCGCGCCCTCCAGTCCGTAGAGAAAGGTGGCGCCCAGGCCGGTCGCGACGGCGATCACCATCTCGGTGGCAGAGGCCATGATGGCCGGCACGCCCAGGATGTAGATCATTGCCGGCACACCGATCAGCCCCCCGACCGCGATGGCGGAGGACAGAAAACCGGTGGCGAAGCCCAACGGGATGACGAACAGGAAGGATAGCTCGGACTGCGCGCCCCTGGAATAGAACATGGTGCCGGGGATGCGCACCGATTGCACCCATTTCGCCAACCGGGTCAGACCAACCTCTTTCTGTTGCTCGTCGCTCATATTCTTGAGTCTGCGATAGTCCCTGAACATGAAGCTACCGACGACGGCCATGGTCAAGATGAATATCGCGGAAACATAAAGATCGGTGCCCACGGCGCCGAAGCTGTTCCTGATGCTGGTCATCATATGTTTGCCGAACAGCACGCCCGCCTCGGCAAAAAACGCCATCACCAAGCCCAGTTTCACGTCCACCTGGCCATACTTGTGGCGCTTGAGTACACCGACTATCGCCTTGGGAAATTTGTGGCAGGAATTGCTGGCCACCGCAACCATGCCCGGCGCGCCCAAAGCCATCATCGCCGGAGTCAGCACAAAAGCGCCGCCTGAGCCGATGAAGCCGGACACCAGCCCCCCCACAAAGCCGATCAGTATCAGCATGATCGCGCCGCCTAGGCCGATATCGATAAAGTTGATGAGTACCATGTGTTCCATGTCGTATTCCTTATTTCTTGGCCTTCAGGCCGAGCAAGTCCCAGAACAGGCCGGTAAACATGCCATGGGAGTAAGAGAGGGCAAAGGCCATGGCGATGGGCGCGAACACGTACCACCAGGTGCCAGCCACAAGGGTGCCGCCTTGTTTCGCGCACAGTTCCTGCGTGGCTTTGGCGTAGTAATCGCTCTTCAAGCCGTTTTGCACCACGCAGGCATCGGCTGTGTTGTGGGCTAAACGCGAGAATTCCTCGAAGTACAGGAACAAGAACCCAAAAAGGGTAGCGCTAACCCACAACCACAGCAGGGTCTTGCCCAGATTGGCTTGGCTACTGGCCATGTCATATCTCCAATAAATGTTAAGTGAAAAAACAGGTGAATCGAGTGCCTGTATTCACGGCGGCTCATCAGGTAGATCAGGGTGATCAGAAGCGGCGACCAGCGAGCATTCCAGCCTCGCCCAAGCGGCGAAACGCTCCACTACAAAGACGGTGAATACTTGGGGAACGGTGCAGGTAGATTAAGTCCGGTGGCAAAACCATTTATTTATTGCAAATGATCCATGAAGGCATATTTGTATCGTTAAGCACATTACATGCCATAAAGTATTTATTTAAAATAAACATAATGTTATGTATTGTTCTCAACGAAGCGGCCATTGAGAATGTTGCATCTCGCAACAGGCTGACTGCTAGAATGCGTTTACATGCCTTCCCTGCGCCAAAAAATCCTCCTCGGCTATGTCGCCCTTGCCATCCTGCTGCTCGGATTGTCGATTCGTGTGCTGGTGGAATTGCGCGACATGGAAATTCAGATCAAGACCGGGGCTCGGATCAGTGAGTTTTTTGACAGCGCGTTGGAAATGCGGCGCTTTGAGAAGAATTACTTTCTTTACCGCCAAGCGGCCGACCTGAACGAATACCACCGCTTCCTTGCGCAGGGCGGCAAGCTACTGGACGAAAACCCTGAGGTTTTTATCGGCCTCGCCTCTCCGCAGCGCGTTCAGGCGCTTCGCGAACGACTTAATCGCTATGCTGCCGAAATGGGAAAATATGCCATGCTCGCCGATCCCGGCATTGCCCAGGCAATTCGTGCCCTTGGCATGGAAATCGTTAGCACCGCACAGACACTCGAGGAAGCGGAAAGGCGTTCGATCCGGCAGCGTATCGAGCAGCATCGGCGTGAATTCCTGTTCACGTTGAGCGGGCTGCTGATTTTGCTCACGGTGTCTGCGCTTCTGGTTTTACGCAACATCGTACGCCCGCTCCAGGACATGGAAATCCGCATGGAAGCCATCGCACAAGGCAGCACCGACCGGCTCGCAGCCACCAGCCATGATCGGGAAATCGCGTCACTGGTGCGGGCGGCCAATCACATGCTGGATGAATTGCGGCTGCGCCAGCGGCAACAGCTCTTGCAGACAGAACGGCTGGCTTCGCTGGGACGGTTGATCTCGGGAGTGGCACACGAAATCAACAACCCCCTTTCCAATATTTCGAGCTCGGCGCAAATTCTGCTGGAAGATGAGACAACCGATCCGGCCTGGCAGCGCGAGCTTCTACAACAGATCGACAGCGAAACTACGCGGGCACAGAACATCGTTCGCTCTCTGCTCGACTATGCGCGCAAGCGTCAGTCAGAGCAGACGGCCATTTCCCTCCGGCCCATGGTGCAGGAAACCTTGCGATTTCTACGCGCCGATATTCCTGAAAATGTCAACATCGAACTGGACATTCCAGAAACACTGGTCGTGCAAGGCGACAAATCACACCTGCAACAGGCATGGTTCAATCTTTTGCGCAACGCTGTGGAGTCGATCGAAAACATCGGCGAAGTCAGGGTGCTCGCCTTTGCTCTCGCCTCGGGCGAGGCAGTGATCAAAATTTGGGACAATGGACACGGCATTGCGACCGAGGTTTTACCGCATGTTTTCGAGCCATTCTATTCGACCCGCCAAGACGGTGCGGGAATGGGTTTGTTCATCGTAAAGGAAATAATCGATGAACATGGTGGCGCGATCTCCGTCGAGAGCGAGCCTGGCAAGGGGACGCAATTTACCGTCGAGCTCCCTACCGGTGCGTCCCAACCGGAGAATTCATGAACGCCGGCCGCTTGCTCATCGTTGACGACGAGCGGGTTGCTCTGCGCAATCTGGAACACATACTGAAGAAGGCTGGCCACGAGGTAACGGCGACGACCAGTGGTTCCAATGCGTTGGTGTTGCTGCAAAAACTGCCGTTTGATCTGGTGCTAACCGACCTCAAAATGGAAAAGATGGACGGGATGCAGGTGCTGCGCCGCAGTCGCGAGCTGGCACCGGATACCGAGGTCATCATGATTACCGGTTACGCCACGCTGGACTCCGCCGTCGAGGCGATGAAGGAAGGCGCCTTCCATTACATCGCCAAGCCCTACCGGATCGAGGAAGTCCGCCAGGTGGTCATCGAGGCTCTTGAAAAAGTACAGATCAAACGCGAGAACCGCGCGCTGCGCGAGCAACTCGATGGTTTTCAGGGACGGGTGAAGATCATCACCCAGGATCCCGCCATGCTGAAACTACTTGAAATGGCGCGGCAAATCGGCCCCACCGGCTGCAACGTGCTGATCACCGGCGAATCCGGCACCGGCAAGGAATTGTTCGCGCGCTATCTGCACGAGCACGGTGGGCGGCCTGACGGCCCGTTCGTCGCGGTGAACTGCGGCGCCTTCAACGAGGAACTGCTGGCCAACGAACTGTTCGGCAACGAGAAGGGCGCCTTCACCGGCGCCATCGGCAAGCCCGGCCTGATCGAAACCGCCAACGGCGGCACGCTGTGCCTGGATGAAGTCACCGAAATGCCCACCGCCATGCAGGTCAAGTTGTTGCGCGTGATCCAGGAACGCGAGTTGCTGCGCCTGGGGGGCACGCAGCCGGTTAAGGTCGATGTACGCATCGTCGCCGCGACCAACCGGGATATGGTGGAGCTGGTCAAGAACGGCCGTTTTCGGCAGGACCTCTATTTCCGCCTCAACGTCGTTAACCTGCATATTCCACCCTTGTCTGCGCGGTGCGATGACATTCCGCTCCTGGCCTACCACTTCCTCAACAAATGTTCCTCACTGATGAGGAAAGCGGTCACCGCCATCGACCCACAGGTGCTCGATCTGATCAAGGTTTATGACTTTCCGGGCAACGTGCGCGAGCTGGAAAATATCATTGAACGCGGGGTGGCCCTGTGTACCAGCGACACCATTGAGATCGCACTCCTGCCCGACAGCCTGCGCGCACTCGCCTTGCACAGCCCGCGCAGGAAAGAAGGCAAAATCCCGACGCTCGACGAACAGGAAAAGGACTACATACGCTGGGTGCTCAAGGAAACCAACGGCAACCAGACCCTGGGCGCGCAGATATTAGGCATCGACCGGGTGTCGCTGTGGCGCAAGTTGAAGCGCTATAACCTGGAAAAAGGCTGATAGCGACTCGCTACCCAAGGGTTTGCGTGACGTGCGCCAGGTCGATTTCAGCCGCGATGACGGTTGGCCATGGCCTTTGATTCCGATTCGATTTTTATTTCGCCATGGTGTCAGGCTTCGGCCTTTTGCTCAGCCAGTTTGGCCTCTGCCGCAATGGCGCGGCAACGGGAAAACACCTGGTTCGGGCATCCGGCGCAGGCCGTTTGGTCCAGCCGGCTGGACAGGATGTCGACGGGGCGAACGCCGACCGGGAACAGGTTGTATTCCTTCACGTCATTCATGTAGCCGCCCTTTTGCAGCATCTCGGCGACCGCCGGCTTCATCCGGTAGAAGTAGAGACCACCCCCTTTCATTCGCCAGTGGCGGGCCTGTTCGGCGAGAAATTCGGCCCCGGCCATATCGACGAAATTGATGCCGCTGGCGACGATGACCAAGTGCTTGAGGTCGGGCGCCATTTCTTCCAGTTCCTGAATCTGTTGCTGCAGGTGGGCGACCGCCCCGAAAAAGATCGAACCGTTGAGCCGGATAAAACGGATTTGCGGGCACTCCGGCTGGTCTTCGACCGGAAAGTAGTGGTCGCTGGTCTCGACGATGTCTGGCAGTACCGACTCCAGGGTGGGCCGCGAGGTGCGGTAAAGATACAGCGCCAATGACAGCGCAATACCGAAGAAGATGCCTTTTTCCAGGTCGACCAAGGTGCCGATCAGGGTGACCCACAACACCACCGTTTCCTGGCGGCTGACCTTGGGCAATAGGCCGATGTGATGGGTATCGATCAGACCCCAGGCGACCAGGAACAGGATGCCGGCCATCGCGGCGGTGGGTAGATAGGCGGCCAGCGGCGCGACCAGGAGCAGGATGACCGCCAGAAAGACCGAGGCAAATACGGCGGCCAGCGGGGTGCGGGCGCCGGCAGCATAGTTGACGCCGCTGCGGTTGAATGAGCCTGACGCGGCATAGCCGGAGAAAAAGCTGCCGACCAGATTGGACAGGCCCTGGCCGATGAATTCCTGGTTGCCGTCAATATGTTGGCCGGAGCGGGCCGCGACCGCGCGCGAGATGGATACCGCCTCGGTCAGTGCCAGCATGGTGATGATCAACGCCGGGAACACCATCTGGGACAGACCATGGAAGGAGAAGTCCGGCATCGAGAGCGGCGGCAAACCCGACGGCAGGGCGCCGACGGTCTTGATGCGGGTTATGTCCAGGCCAAACTTGGCGTTGACCCCGAGCGAAACCAGGCTGCCGAAGATCATGGCGGCGATCATGTAGGGCAGCTTGGGCGCCCAGCGCTTCACCGCGATGCCGGAAAGCAAGGTAACAACAGCCACGGCCGTGACATAGGGATTGATCTGGCCGATCTGTACGGCGAATAGCTCCAGCACCTTGAAGAAGGGGGTGCCGCGCGGAATGTCCAGGCCAAAGAAGTTCTTGATCTGGCTGCCGGCGATCAGCATGGCGGCGCCGGCCGTGAAACCGATCACCACGGTGTGAGAGATGAAGTTGACCAGGACGCCCATCCGGGCCACCCCCAGGATCAACTGGAACAGGCCGGTCAGAAAGGTCAGGGTCAACACCAGGCCGATAAACTCCGGGGTACCCGGCTGGGCATAGGGGCTGACCGAGGCGAACACCGCAATGGAGATCGCCGTGGTGGGGCCGGAAACCAGATGCCAGGACGACCCGAACAAGGCCGCGACGATGGCTGGCATCATGGCGGCGTAGATGCCATATTCCGGCGGCAGGCCGGCGATAGTGGCGAAGGCGACCGCCTGCGGTAGCACGATCAGGGAGCCAGTCAGCCCGGCCATCGCATCGGCGCGGACGGCGGTCTTGTCCACCATGGGCCACCAGCGCATGAACGGAAACAGCCGGTAGACCCAAAGTGGGCAGCTCGAAAACGGCATAGAAATTACTTTTTGCAACAGAATGGCTGCATTCTAATACAACTATCGGGAACCTCTAAAAATTCATTTCCCGTCATTCCCCTGGTGGGGGATGATGAATTATCCGAGCCAGTCCTTCATGAGTCAGGGCGATATCGGATGGGTACATCGCCATGGGTCGCAGCGATAAACGCACGTTGACCCAAATCATCCGGGTGCCCGCCACAGTTGGCATTCGCCAGCTGGCGCGGCGCATGACCGGGTTGCTCAGGGCCACCTTATTGCCATCCACTAACAGTCGCCGCGTGGTCATTAGATGTGCATTTTTTTACATAGACGTTGCATATTTCAATATCTACGTATTTGTGCGCCTCGGTATTATCTAGGAATCAATGAGTTAAGCGCTGGCACAGTGGTTGCTTACCCAACCAATAGGCGACCCTCATTTCACGCACAGGAATCTCCCTTGGCCTCGAATCCCAGTACCTTTGTTTTTCTCTACTGCCACCGCAGTATTACCAGCGACTTCTGGAATGTAATAGTAATAGACATCCAGGCAAACAGATACTGAAAGGCGGACCCCGCATGACCGAGAACCCTTCTCCGCTTGGCCGTTTCGAACGCATCCTGCTGGCCACTGACGGTTCCGAACACAGCGCCGGCGCCATCGCCATCGCCGGCGAGATGGCCAAGAAGTGTGGCGCGAAGCTGTACATCGTCAGTATCGCCCTCTACAGCCCCGGCACCAATAGCCTGGAGCCGACGTTGGGCATCGAGGCGGAGCGGCTGGCCATGAATAACGTCGAGGCCGCCCGCGACCGGCTAGGTTATGGTAACTGCGAGACCCGTGTCCTCCAGAATACCGACCCGGCCCGAGCGATCATCGAGGCCGCCGAGAAACTACGCGCCGACGTGATCGTGATGGGCCGCCGGGGCCGGCGCGGTCTGGTCCGCTGGAAGTTGGGGCACGCTACCGAGAGGGTGGTCGGTATGGCGCCCTGCCCGGTGCTGGTGGCGCCAAGGTCGGCGCGGATGTGGCGCAACAAGATACTGCTTGCCACCGATGGCTCTCGTTACAGTGACACGGCCGCCGCCATCGCCGGCAACATCGCCGCGCTGTGCGCGCTGCCGCTGACCGCTATTTCATCTACCTTATCGAGCCATTCTCCGGAACGTCGTCAGGAGGCGCAGGAGGCCATCGAACGAGTGCGTCAGGCCCTGTCCGAAAAAGGGATTCAGGTCGATAGCTGGTTGGCTGAAGGGCGGCCTGAACAGACCATCATCAAGGCTGCCGAGAAGGCGGGCGCCGATCTCATCGTGATGGGCAGTCATGGCCGTACCGGCCTGGACAAGGTGTTCATGGGCTCAGTGTCCGAACGGGTGCTTAATCAGACGGGTTGCCCGGTTCTGATCGCTCGTTCCTAGTCATTTTTTTTCCTCCGCCCCGAATAGATGGGCGATGCCTCGCCACCAGCGGCGCCGGTTCTGGGGGATGAGATGACTGGGGTTCATATCGGAGGGCGGCAACCGGCTCATCAGCCAACCGGGTAAAATCCGTTCCTTGCTGGAACCGCAGGACGTCCCTAAATGGCTGGGGTCATATATCTTGACGAGCGATGGCCGTTCCAGGTCGTCGGCGTAGACAATGCCGCAGTAGTCCTCATCGTGCTCCTTGCGCAGCAGGCGGTCGATCTCGCGTATAAAGGCGGTGACGTGTTCGCCGTCGGCCGGCTGTTCCGGCCGGTCCTCGCCCAGCGCGTAGAGGTACCAGCCGGCCTGGGCGTCCAGCCGTTGCCAGAAGGCGGTCAACTGATCCCAGGACAGCAAGCTGAATAATCTGCCGTCGAACAGGGCGTCGAATTCGGGGTTTCGTACGGGAAGCATGGGCGGGGATGGGGACAGGTTTGAAGCGAGCATTGTTACCGATTGTTTTTCCGATGAAAACCCGTCACTGAGAGAGATGATGTGCTGAAGGCATTATTGTTCGATATCGATGGCACCTTGGCCGACACCGAGCGGGACGGCCACCGGGTGGCCTTTAACGCTGCCTTCCGTGATTTTGGTCTGGACTGGGACTGGGATGCGGCGCTGTATGGCAAGTTGCTGGCGGTGACCGGCGGCAAGGAGCGGATGCGTCATTATGTCGATCGTTTCCGTCCCGATTACATCAAGCCGGTCGATTTCGATGACCTGGTGGTCGAGTTGCACAAGATCAAGACGGGGCACTATACCCGCCTGTTGGCTGCGGGCGGCATCCCCTTGCGGCCAGGCGTAAAGCGCCTGATCGACGAGGTCCGGCAAGCCGGCCTGACCTTGGCCATCGCCACCACCACTACGCCCGAGAATGTCACCGCCTTGCTGCGCCATAGCCTGGCCCCCGACAGCCCGGACTGGTTTGCGGTCATCGCCGCCGGCGACATCGTCCCGGCCAAAAAACCGGCCCCGGATATTTATCGCTGGGCACTGGATAGGCTGGGGTTGAAAGCGGCGGCATGTGTGGCCTTCGAGGATTCGCGCAACGGCCTGCTTTCGGCGCAAGGGGCTGGCCTGAAGACCGTGGTGACGGTGAACGATTACACCCGGGACGACGATTTTGCCGGCGCGGTCGCGGTGTTGTCCGACCTGGGCGAACCTGACGCGCTGTATCGCCGCCTCGACCGGGAAGAGGCCGGGGTGGTCGATCTGGCGCGGCTGAACGACTGGCTTCAGGCTTGACGCCCGGCGGCCGCCTCCAGCGTGTTCTGGAGCAATGTGGCCACGGTCATCGGGCCAACGCCGCCGGGCACCGGGGTGATCCAGGCCGCCCGTTCCCTGGCGGTCTCGAATTCGACGTCACCGACCACCCGACCATCAAGCAGCCGGTTGATGCCGACGTCGATTACCACAACGCCTTCGCGTAGCCATTTACCGCGGACCATCTCCGAGCGGCCAACCGCCGCGACCAGCACCTCGGCGCGGCCGACGTGAGCTGGCAGGTTGCGGGTGGCGCTGTGGCAGACCGTGACCGTGCAGCCGGCCATCATGAGTTCCAGGGCCATGGGCCGGCCGACGATGTTCGAGGCGCCCACCACCACGGCCTCCTTGCCGCGCAGTTCCTCGTTGGTGGTCGCCAGCAGCCGCATCACGCCGTAGGGCGTACAGGGCCGCAGGGCCGGCCGCTTCTGGGCCAGCCGGCCGAGGTTGTAGGGATGAAAGCCGTCCACGTCCTTGTCGGGGCGGATGCGTTCGATGACCGCTTCCGCTGGTATGTGTTCGGGTAGCGGCAACTGCACCATGATGCCGTCGACGTCGTCGTCGTCGTTCAAACGGTCGATTAGGGTCAGTAATTCCGCCTGGGTGGTTGTGGCTGGCAGGTTGTGGGCCAGATCGCGCACCCCGGCGATCTCGCACGAGCGCCGCTTGTTGCGGACATAGAGCGCTGAGGCCGGGTTGTCGCCGACCAGTATCACGGCCAACCCCGGCGCCCGTCCGCCGCTCGCGATTCGTTCCTCGACCTGGCGGCGGATGTCCAGCAATAAGGCGTTGGCGATGGCCTTGCCATCAAGGATGCGGGCGGTCATGGCGTGCTTTGCTCAGGTTTGGACGACGAGCGAAATTTTAGCCGACAAGAACCGATTGCCGACATTGATTTTTACTAGGGCGGCAGGTATAGTGCCAGCCCTTCGGGGTGTAGCGCAGCCCGGTAGCGCGCCTGCTTTGGGAGCAGGATGTCGGAGGTTCGAATCCTCTCACCCCGACCAGCGTTATCGGTCGAATGTTGCACACTTGCCCACGGGATCACTGCCCGTAGCTCAATTGGATAGAGCACCAGCCTTCTAAGCTGGGGGTTACAGGTTCGATCCCTGTCGGGCAGGCCAAAGGTTTCAGTGGCGGTGGTAGCTCAGTTGGTAGAGCACTGGATTGTGGATCCAGATGTCAAGGGTTCGATCCCCTTCCATCGCCCCATCTTTTCTCGGTAGTCAAATAATGCGTTATCGTTACCATGGCCGGTCCGCCCTCGGGGCTGTTGCGCCAGGGAGCGAACTGGCCAAAATAAACCCCGGTTCGCCGTTCGCGAAACGCAAATAACAGGAGGAGTCATGGTGACGAAGCGATTCTCTTTAACGGCGGCCTCGATGTTGGTCGCCTTGTCTTCGGCGCAGGCCGCCAATACGCCCCCGGCCAAGTATTGGATGAGCGTTGCTACCGAGGCCGGCTTCGGCGCCGGCATGGCGGGTGGCGGTATGCCCAGCGCCGGGGAAATGGTCACGGGCGGACTGCTGGGCGGCATTTTCGGCGGCGGCAAGTCCAGTCGCTCGGACCCAGATGGCGCGCGTCGTTCCCTCTTGTTGCAACTCAGCGGTCCGAATGTCCCGGCCGACCCGAAGGCCGACCATTTCATCCCGCCTGGGCAAAAAATGGGCGAATCGCTGCCCTTGCTGACGCCGACTAGCGGCAAGCTGACGCGCCGGGAGATTTCGTCGGATGAGGCGCCCGAGCGTGAGAAACCCAAGGGCCGCATCCTGATTTACTGGGGCTGCGGCGACAAAATCCGGGCCGGCCAGCCGAAGGTGCTGGACATGGCCAGCGCCTCGCCGCAACAGTATGCGGGCTTCTTCAAGTCCTACGGTGGCAATGCCCCACGCGGCCCGCGGCCGGCCAATGGCTGGACCTATGGCCGCTGGCCGCATGAAAGGGATAGCCAGGATGTCCCGAACGACAGTTCCCTGGTCGGGCAGCAGACGATCAAGTCGAACTATGGTCCGGAAATCCGTTTCGACATTCCTCGCCAGCAGGATTTCATGGCCCCGGTCGTGTTTACGGAAAAGTCTGGTGGCCAGGGTGAAGCGACGACCTTGCGTTGGAAAGATATAGCAAATGCCAGTGGCTACTTCAGCATGGCAATGGGCGGCATGGGCGACAACGAGATGGTGATCTGGGTCTCCAGTGAAACGCTGCACATGGGTTGGAGCCTGATGGATTATCAACCGACCGGCGAAGTCCGTAAGCTGATCAAGGAGCGCGTGGTCATGCCGCCCTCGGTTATCGAGTGCAAGATTCCCCAGGGGGTGTTCAAGAACGAGGGGGCCATGTTGCAATTCATCGCCTATGGCTACGACCTCGACACCGCCTACCCGGCCCGACCGAAGAATGCGCCCAAGAACTGGCAGCCGGACTGGACCGCCAAGGTGCGTCTGAAATCGACCAACATGACCATGTTGGGCGACAATCGAGGCCACGCCAACAAGGGGGGCGACGATTCCGAACAGGGCCGCGATTACTCCTCAAGATCGCAGTCCGATAGCGGCGGCGGAAAGCCGGGTGGATTCGCCAATCCGATTAAATCGCTCAAGGGGCTATTGGGTTTTTAGGCGTCTATCGGAGTTTTGCGCCGGCGCCCAAGCGGCCATCGGCCAATGCAGCGTGATGCGACCCGCGCCGCCGTGCTGTTGCTGTTGGCCCTGGCGGCCTACAGCAACAGCTTTAACGCGGCATTTCAGTTCGACGACTACAACGTCATAGTCGATAACGCCAATGTCCACAGCCTGGCGGCGTGGTGGCGGCATGTCGTGGGCATACGGCCGCTGCTCAAGCTGAGTTACACGCTCAACTGGGTTTCCGGCCTGGGGGCGAGCGGCTATCACATCGTCAATTTTGCCCTCCATTTCGTCAATGCCGTGCTGGCCTACTGGCTGCTCAAGCGGTTCCCGGCAGATGATGTCCGTCGGGCTGGGGAAACGGCCTTTGGCGCGGCGCTGCTGTTCGTCTTATTGCCGGTGCAAACCGAGGCAGTCACATACATCAGCGGTCGCTCGGTCTCGCTCATGGCCCTGTTTTATCTGTCGGCATTGCTGGCCTACGCGTGCGGTCGGGACCGGCAAGACCAGCGCTTGACCCGGATATTTTCGCCGCTGTTATTCATCGCCGCGCTGTTGGTCAAGGAAGTGGCCGTCACCCTGCCCATCGCGCTGTTGCTGTGGGAACGCGCCCACGGCACAGCCATCGGCCCGGCGCTCAGGCGAACCTGGCCGCACTGGCTGGTGCTCGGGCTGGCAGGCTTGTTGCTGCTGGCGCTGCGGGATTATGCCGCGCTGTTCGCTTATAGTTTCTCGCTCCGTTCCAGCGGTGAAAATCTGCTCAGCCAGATTCACGCGGTGGCCTATCTGCTGCCCCGACTGTTTGCCCTGTGGGGGCACAATCTCGACCCGGACCTGCCGTTGCTTCAGCGCTGGACCCCGCTTTTGACGGTTGAGGCGCTGTCACTGGCGGGCCTGCTGATCCTGGGCCTGTGGCAACTGCGCCCCCGGCCATGGCTGGGGTTCGGCATACTCTGGCTGCTGCTGCACCTGTTGCCGACCAATTCGCTGGTGCCGCGCCTCGATGTGGCGAACGAGCGCCAGCTTTATCTGGGCAGCCTCGGCGCCTGCTTGGTGGCGGCAAACATCGTTTATGTCGTCGGTAGGTACAAAGTGGCCTGGCGCGGTCGCTCGAACGGCGTGCTGGCCGTATGGCTGGTGGTCCTGATGCTGGCGACACAGGCCCGCAACCGGGATTACCGTGACGAAATCGCCCTATGGCAGGACACGGCGGCGCATTCTCCTGCCAAGCCGCGACCGTGGAACAACCTGGGCTATGCCTATGCCCTGGCCGGCGATGACGAACGGGCGCGCCAGGCCTACCAAATGGCCCTCCACCTGCAACCGGACTACATCTTGGCCCGGCAAAACCTGGCCGCATTGTCGTCAAGCCGCTACTTGGGCAATCGTCACGGCGGCTCGGTGACTGAATAGCAATTCGGCGTCGGGCGACGGTTTACCATGCCTCGCTCTGCTACACTTGCACAGCTTAGTTGTGGCCGGACTAACGCCCCATAACGTCTTTTTATCGACCATGCTCGAACCCGACCGACTGATTGCCGCGACCCCCGCCTCCAGGGAAGAGGAGGTCTTCGAGCGCGCGCTGCGGCCGCAATTCCTGCGCGACTACGTCGGCCAGGCGCGGACCCGCGAGCAACTGGACATCTTCATCACCGCCGCCAAGAATCGCGCCGAGGCGCTCGACCATGTGTTGTTGTTCGGTCCGCCAGGCTTGGGCAAGACCACCCTGGCGCACATCGTCGCCAAGGAGATGGGGGTTAATCTGCGTACCACCTCCGGCCCGGTGCTGGAACGGGCCGGCGACCTGGCGGCGCTGCTGACCAATCTGGAACCGCGCGATGTGCTGTTCATCGACGAAATCCATCGTTTGAGCCCGGTGGTCGAGGAGATACTCTATCCGGCGCTGGAGGATTTTCAGCTCGACATCATGATCGGCGAGGGGCCGGCGGCGCGCTCGGTCAAACTGGACCTGCCGCCCTTCACCCTGATCGGCGCCACCACGCGGGCCGGCATGTTGACCAATCCGCTGCGTGATCGCTTCGGCATCGTCGCCCGGCTGGAGTTCTACAACGCCGAGGAGCTGACCCATATCGTCAAGCGTTCGGCGCAATTGCTGAAGATCGAAATCTCACCGGAAGGCGCACTGGAGGTGGCCCGCCGCTCGCGCGGCACGCCCCGGATCGCCAACCGGCTACTGCGCCGGGTGCGCGACTACGCCGAGGTCAAGGCCGACGGTCGGATCGACACTGCGGTGGCGGATGCCGCGCTGAAGATGCTGGAAGTCGACACCGCTGGTCTCGACGTGATGGACCGCAAACTGTTGCAAGCCCTGCTGGAGAAGTTCGCCGGCGGCCCAGTCGGACTGGAAAACCTGGCGGCGGCGATTGGCGAGGCGGCCGACACCATCGAGGATGTGCTGGAGCCCTACTTGATTCAGCAAGGTTTCCTGGCCCGCACGCCGCGTGGCCGGGCGGCGGCGCCGCTGGCCTATCGCCATTTCGGCCTGGCGACGCCGACCCGGAAGCAATCTACGGAGTTGTTCGATGAGTGAGCCGGGCTTTAACTGGCCGGTGCGGGTCTATTGGGAAGATACCGATGCCGGCGGCGTGGTCTATTACGCCAATTATCTGAAGTTTCTCGAACGGGCGCGCACCGAGTGGCTGCGTGAGCTGGGCATCGGGCAAACGGAACTTGCCGGGCGCGACGGGGTCATGTTTGTGGTGCGCCGGGTGCAGGCCGACTATCTCCGGCCGGCCCGTTTTGACGACATCCTGGCCGTGCGCTGCGGGTTGCGAGAAGTCGGCCGCGCCAGTCTGGTGATGGAACAGGCCGTCATGCGCGGCGACGAGACGCTGCTGACGGCGCGGGTCAAAGTGGCCTGTGTCGGCGCCGCATCGTTCCGGCCGGCGAAAATTCCCGACCCTATTCTGGAAAGATTTCCTAAATGGAACTGAGCCAAGACCTCTCCTTCATCGAACTCATCCGCCACGCCAGTTGGGTGGTCAAGCTGGTCCTGTTGCTGCTGTTGGGGGCGTCATTCATGTCCTGGTGGACCATCTTCGACAAACTGTTCGCCCTGCGCAAGGAACGGTGCGAGGCCGAGCTATTCGAACGGGAGTTCTGGAGCGGTGGTTTTCAGGAGATCGTCAAACGGGTCAGCAGCATCCATCGTGGTTGCGGCATGGAAGAGGTGTTCCGGGCCGGCTATCGGGAACTGAGCAAGTTGAAACGCCAGCCCGGTGTCGCCCCGGACAGTATGGTAGAGAGCGTGCGGCGCGCCATGCGCGCCACCTATCAGCGGGAAATGGACATCCTGGAGGCCAAGCTGCCGTTTCTGGCCACGGTCGGCTCGGTGTCGCCCTATGTCGGTCTGTTCGGCACGGTCTGGGGCATCATGAACGCCTTTCGCGGCCTGTCCAATGTCGCCCAGACCACCCTGGCCCAGGTCGCGCCGGGCATCGCCGAGGCCTTGATCGCCACTGCCATCGGCCTGTTTGCCGCCATCCCGGCGGTCATCGCCTACAACAACTTCACCCATGAACTGGACCGGCTGGCCAACCGCTACGACGTGTTCATGGAAGAGTTCTCCAACCTGTTGCAGCGGGAAGCCTACAAGTCATGATCCGGCGGCGGCCCCGGCGGGCCATGAATCAGATCAACGTGGTGCCCTACATCGACGTCATGCTGGTACTGCTGGTCATCTTCATGGTGACGGCGCCGTTCATCAACCCGTCCCAGGTCGAGCTGCCCAGCATCGGCAAGAGCAGTCAGGCGCCGGGCACACCGCTGGAGGTGACCATCCGCGCCGACGGCTCGTTGCTGTTGCGCGATCGGGCAACGTCGGCAACCGGCGAGCCCGTTTCTGTGACCGGATTGGCCGAGGTCATACAACGCCGGCAGCGTGAAGATGCCAATCGGCCGGTGGTCATTTCGGCCGACAAGTCGGTGCGCTACGAAGCGGTGATGCGGGTGATGGATCGCTTGCAGCAACTGGGCGTGGCGCGTATCGGCCTGCTGGTCAAGCCGGCCCAGACCTGAATCGGGGCCCTGCGTGAACCAGGCCATTTCCAGCGATAAATTTCTGGCCGGCGGACTGGCGTTCACGGTCCACCTGCTGTTGTTCGCAGTATTGGTACTAGGCGTGTCCTGGAAACGCCTGCCGGACGTGCCGGTGTATGCCGATATGTGGCGTGATCTGCCGGCGCCCGTCCCGATTCCGCCGCGAACCAAGCCGGTGGCCAGGCCCGTGGCTAAAACCGAGCCGACCGCCAAGGCCGACATCGCCATGCGGGCCAAGGCCGTGCGCCAGCATGAGGCAGAACTGAAGTTGGAAGAGGCGAAAAAACGCCAGGAAGACGATAAACGCCGGCAACTGGCCGAGGAGATGAAACGGTTGGAGCAGGCTCGGTTGAGCCAGGAGGCGCAGCAATTGCGGCAGCGCCAGGAACAGGAGCGCCAAGCCGCCGAGCAAAAGCGCCAGGCTCAGGATAAGGCGCGGAAGAATATCGACGCCCTGCTGGCGGCGCAAACTTCCCAAGAACTTAATCGGGAAAGCCAGGACATAAGGAAGCAGGCCGGGGACTCGGCGCGGGTCAAGCTGCTGGCGGATTACATGAGCCGTATCCAGCAAAAGATACGCGGCGAGTTGCGCTTGCCAGGCAATTTGCAAGGCAACCCGGAGGCGGTGTATCGAGTCGATATGCTGCCCAATGGCGAGGTGGTTCGCGTCACCCAGGCGCGGTCCAGCCGGCAGCCGGCCTATGACCAGGAAGTGGAGCGGGCCATCTGGAAGGCTAATCCCTTGCCGCTGCCCCCGGACCGTGACCTTGCCGCCGAGTTTCGAACTGGCCTGGAACTACATTTCCGGCCACATGACCGCTGATTTTCGGCGCTCGCGGACGCCTATATAACGAGGGTGAATATGGCAAAGACGACTGGATTGAAGCAATGTTCCCACTGGGCTGCACTGTTGTGCATGCTCGTTGTTTTGGTCGCGCCGGGTGTCGCCCAGGCAGGCATGACCATCGACATCGTCGGTGGCGGGGCCAGTCAGTTACCCATCGCCATCACGCCCTTCCGCCAGCCCGGCGAGACGGGCCTTGACCCGGCTCAGATCGTCAGGGCAGACCTGGAGCGCAGCGGCCTGTTCAGCCTGGTCGATGGCGCCGGCCTGGGTGCGCCAGGCGAGGCGCAAACCGCCCCCTTCCCACAATGGCGAGCGCGCAAGGCCGATGCCCTGGTGGTCGGTCAGGTCGGTACGCTGCCGGATGGCCGTCTGGACATCCGGTTCCGGCTCTACGACGTGGTGCGTCAGAGCCAATTGGCCGGCTTCAGTTATGCAGTGGCGCCGGCCAAGGCACGGGCGATCGGCCACAAGATAGCGGACATCGTTTATGAAAAGCTGATCGGTGTGCCGGGCAATTTCAGCGGTCGCATCGCCTTCGTCCTGAAACACCAGGGGCGCTATGAACTCCAGGTCGCCGATGCCGACGGTTACAACAATGTCGCGATCATGCGCTCGCCGGAACCGGTTATTTCACCGGTCTGGTCACCCGACGGCAGTCGGCTTGCCTATGTCTCCTTCGAACGAAAAAAACCGGTGGTCTTCGTACAGGACCTGGCCAGCGGCCGGCGTAAGGCGGTGGCCAATTTTCGCGGTTCCAACTCGGCGCCGGCCTGGTCGCCCGACGGCAAGAAACTGGTGCTCGCCCTGTCCAAGGATGCCTCGTCGCAGATTTACCGGATCGATGCCGAGGGCGGCTCGGCCGAACGCCTGACCAAGGGCGGCGCGCTGGATACCGAACCGGCCTTCAGCCCTGATGGCAACTGGCTCTATTTCACCTCGGATCGCGGCGGCAGCCCACAGATCTATCGTATGCGCTCGGCCGGCGGCGCAGCCAGCCGGGTGACCTTCGACGGCGCCTACAACGTCTCGCCCAATCTCTCTCCGGATGGCCAGCGACTAACCTTCATTCATCAGGATAGCGGTGGCTTTCACGTCGCCGTCATGGAATTGGCCACGGGGCAGGTACAGACACTGACCGATAATCCACAGGACGAATCGCCCCACTTCGCGCCGAATGGTAGGAGTATCCTATACGCCACTCGCCTGGGCAGCCGCGAGGTGTTGGCGACGGTGAGCGTGGATGGCAAGATCAAGCAGCGACTTTCACTGACCGGCGACCTGCGAGAGCCGGTTTGGGCGCCCTGAATTTTTAGCTGACCGTACTTTTTATAATTCATATCAGGAGAAAACAGATGAAACGTTTATCTTTGGTGAGTGTGTTGTTTGCCAGTGTATTGTTGGCTGCCTGCGGTACCAGCCAGACCAAGGCCCCAATCGAAGACCACGGCGCGCCCACGGCGGTCACGCCGGCGCCCGTGCCCGCCACGCCGTCCGGCCCGCAAGTTGAGACCCACGGTCTGGCGCCTGGTGCCGCCGACCAATCTCAGTCGCTTGCAGGCCAAGGCCCGTCCGGCATCGAAGGCGTCAATGCAGCCGATGCGGCCAAGCTCAAGGACTCGAACAACATACTATCCAAGCGGATCGTCTATTTCGATTTCGACAAGTTCGCCATCAAGCCCGATTACCGCGCCCTGATCGAGGCTCACGCCCAGTTTCTCAAGAGCCATGGCCAGGCCAAGGTGGTGCTGCAAGGCAATGCCGATGAACGCGGCAGCCGGGAATACAATATGGCCCTGGGACAGCGTCGGGCCGATAGCGTGAAGCAGGCCATGTCGGTTCTGGGCGCGAAGGATGAACAAATGGAAACCATCAGCTTCGGCGAGGAAAAACCGGCAGCCGAGGGACATGACGAGGCGGCATGGCAACAAAACAGACGTACCGAAATTCGCTATCAAGGCGAATGAGCGCGTTGCGAAATAGCGGCGGCCTTGCGCTGCTGCTGGTGACGCTGGGCGCGGCGGCGGCTGAACCCGCTGTCCAGCCCAGCGCCGACGACCGCTGTTTCCAGGTGCTGCAAGGCCGGCTTGACGACCTATCAAAACGCCAGTCCAGGCTGGAGGACCAGTCTAGTAGCCAGGGCGTGTTGAGCCTGCTAAACCAGATCGAAGTCCTGCAAGCCGAATTGGCCCGGTTGCGCGGCGCCCTGGATGAGCTGGACCATCGACAACAGATCGCCGACAAGCGGCAAAAGGATGTATTGGCCGATTTTGATCTGCGGCTCAAGGAGGCCCGCGAATTGGCGACGCGCGCGGCGGTCGCGCCGGGCGCTGCGGCCATCCCGGCCGGTGTGCCGACCCCAATCGTCGCCGCCCTGGCTGCGGTCGCGGTCGATCCGGAAGCAGAGACCAAGGCCTACGAGGCGGCGCTCAATCGGGTCAAGGCGGAAGACTACCCGACCGCAGTGGCGGCCCTGAATGGCTTTCTCAAACACTATCCGAATGCCGCTCTGGCGGGTAATGCTCTGTACTGGCTGGGCTTTTCCTATTACGCCCAGGGCGATTACAAGAATGCCCAACTGAGTCAGCAACGCCTGCTGAAGGACTATCCGCAACATGCCAAGGCGCCCGCCGCCATGATCGGCCTGGCGCGGGCCGACATCCAACTGGGCGAGGCGGGCAAGGCCAATCAGGTGCTGGATCAGGTTATCGCCAAATATCCCAAGACCGAGGAAGCGGCTATGGCTCAGAGAATGCAGTTGCTGCTGAAGTGACCCGATCTTGACGGACCGTCGTTTGCGTATCAGCGAGATGTTCTTCTCGCTGCAAGGAGAAGGGCTGCGCGCTGGCTTGCCGACCGTCTTTGTGCGCCTGACCGGCTGCCCGTTGCGCTGCGGCTATTGCGATACTACCTACGCCTTTCAGGGCGGCCAATGGTTTGAGATCGGCGCCATACTGGCCGCTGTTGCCGGCCACCCCACTCGTCATGTCTGCGTCACCGGCGGCGAACCCCTGGCCCAGAAGGCCAGCCTGGACCTGATGGCCGCCCTGTGCGATGCCGGTTACGACGTTGCCCTCGAAACTAGCGGCGCCTTGGCCATCGACGCGGTCGATCTGCGGGTGTCCCGCATCGTTGACGTCAAGACGCCCGGTTCCGGCGAGGTGGACCGTAACCGCTGGACCAACCTGGATTTGCTGGCCGAACGCGACGAGGTCAAGTTCGTCCTGGTGGACGAGGCCGATTACCGCTGGGCGGCGGCAATCGTCAGCCGCTACCGGATTGCAGAACGCTGCCCGGTCCTGTTCTCGGCGGCCCACGGCCAGCTTCAACCCCGCGACCTGGCCGGGTGGATACTGCGCGATGGCCTGCCCGTGCGCTTGCAGATACAGTTGCACAAATTTTTGTGGGGCGAGGAAAGGGGCAGATGAGCAAAAAAGCGGTCGTATTGTTGTCGGGCGGGCTGGATTCCGCCACGGCGCTCGCGGTGGCCAGGAACCAGGGCTACGAGTGCTATGCGCTGAGCGTCGATTATGGCCAGCGCCATGCCTCTGAGCTGAACGCGGCGCGCGCAGTGGCCGCGCAGCTCGGCGTGGCGGGGCAGCGAGTCGTCCATCTGGACATCGGCCAGTTTGGCGGCTCGGCGCTCACCGACAAAGATATGGCGGTGCCGACTGCGCCGAGCGCGGGCATCCCCATCACCTATGTCCCGGCTCGCAACACCGTCATGCTGTCCTTGGCCCTGGGTTGGGCCGAGGTGCTGGATGCCGACGCCATCTTCATCGGCGTCAACTCGGTTGACTATTCGGGCTACCCGGACTGCCGGCCAGAGTTCATTGCCGCCTTTCAGCGCATGGCCAATCTGGCCACCAAACGGGCCGTCGAAGGCCAGCCCGTCACCATCGAAACACCGCTTATGTACCTGAGCAAGGCCGAGATCGTCCGGTTGGGCAGTGGGTTGGGCGTGGATTATGGCCTGACTGTGTCCTGCTATCAGGCCGACGAACAGGGTCGCGCCTGCGGAGTATGCGATTCCTGCCGCTTCCGTCGACAAGGTTTCATCGAGGCTGGCGTGGCCGATCCGACCCCATATCGATGAGGGCCGCAAGGCTTTTAGGTTGACTGACTGGCAGGTAGTTTGAAATAATCCGCGCCCCTTTGGGTGGTTAGCTCAGCTGGTAGAGCAGCGGACTTTTAATCCGTTGGTCGTGGGTTCGAATCCCACACCGCCCACCAGCATTCAAACGGCTTCCCGTGATGGAGGCCGTTTCTGTTTGTGCATCGTGGGACACTGGCTGGCACTCAGCCTGACCCGCCTCAACTCACACCGCCCGCACTCAAAGCCAGGCACTGCTCCAACCTGTCGTTTTTTCCAGAAATTCTTGATGTAGGTCAATGTAACCACACTAGTGGAGTGGGATAGTTTTCTCATCATGCGGTGGGTGCCTATAGCAGCAAGGCGAATGCAATTCATTAACCACCAGCAAAGGTATTTGTAGTGGGCCCCGCATGGGGTTTAGAGGGTGTTTAATTATCTTGAAGTTAAAGGAGATTTAAATGCGTATATTAAGGCGGTTTATTATCGGTATTGTTATCACCGCTTTGCCGATTTTGTCGTGGGCAGCAAAGTCCGAATGTGTTCAATGCCATGAAAAGGTAACGCCGGGTATCGTCAAGCAGTATATGGAGGGTGCGATGGCCAAGAATGCGCACCTTGATTGTTCGATATGCCATGGCGCCGATCACAAGTCGATGACCGACTACAAAATGGCCAAGATGCCGACGACTGAGACCTGCAAGACATGTCACCAGGAAAAGGTCGAACAATATAAAAAGGGTAAGCACAACCTGGCCTGGTTCGGCATGAAATCGCAGGTAGCCTGGCATAGCATCCCGGCTTCGATTGGCAAGGATGGTTATAGAGGGTGTTCCGGCTGCCACAAGATGGGTGAAAAGGGCCTGGTCGGCGCGGCTCAGGGCAATATGGGTGCGATTAGCCATGACGGCGGCAAAGAGGCGTCCGAGTATCGTTATGGCAACGCCCAGTGCGATGCCTGCCATACCCGGCATTCGTTCTCCAAAAAAGAGGCTCAGGATCCGCGAGCCTGTTCGAACTGCCACATGGGCTTCGATCATCCCCAATATGAGATGTATACCTCCTCTAAACACGGGATCATCTGGGGCATAGACGGCAACAAGAGCGATGGCAGGGCGCCTACTTGTCAGAAGTGTCATATCTCGAACGGCGACCATGAAGTCGTAACCTCATGGGGTTTCCTCGGCCTGAGAATTCCCACCAAGGAAAATGTCCTGGCGCTTATCAAGGTAGCCCCGTCACTGGAGAAACAGTTGACATCGCTCGCCGCCGCGCTGCCTAGCGGGCATTATGTCGACGTTGACGACGATCCCGAGTGGACCTTCAATAGGGCGCTTATTTTGCAAGCCGCTGGCGTCATAGATGCCAATCTTCAGCCTACCAAGCGGTTTGTTGAGATCGTCGCTCAAGGGCGGGCCGCAAGGGGTCCCGACGAGTTCAACACACTCCGGGCCAAGATGAAGAAGACCTGCAACGAATGTCATAGCAAAGACTATGTCAATGACTTCTTCAAGGCATCGGATACGACTATCAAAGAAGTCGACGCCGTATATGCCAAGGCCATTGCCGCCGTACAGGGTCTCTACAAAGACGGCATCCTCGCCAAGCCCAAAGGCTGGGAATATGGGCCTGACCTGCTTCAGTATTACTACACGAAGTCAGGTATAGAACAGGACCTGTACCTCATCATGCTTGAGCACCGCCAACGGACCTTCCAGGGTGCATTCCATGTCAGCAATGACTATATGCACTGGTATGGCTGGGCGCCTACCAATGAAACCGTTACCAGGATTCTGGAAGAGGCCAAGCGGATGAGAGAAGAATTCGAAGCGAAGCAAAAGAAGTAAGCCGCTGTTGAACCCTTAAACCCCACCCCGTCAGGATATATTCATGGCGGGGTGGTTTTTTTATAAGGAGGCAAAATTGTCTAAATCGTCATTTATTTATTTTGCAATTGTGATTTTGTTAACCGGCTGTGGAAAATCGACTAGTGCAAGCGGAGAAGATCATAGCAGTCCGCCGCAGGACATTGCCCAACATGCCCATGGGACAGCAATTTTGAATAAGGATAAGAAATCCGTTCCTATTGTCGTGCCAGCACAGGTAAATAAAAAATGGCATAGCGTGGTCATCACTGTTACCAATAAAGCCAAGAATAGTGAAGCCGACTACAAGTTTAAAATTGGCAGCCAGGGCAATACTATAAATGGCACCAATATGGCATTGGAGATAAAAGAGTTCCTGCCGCACTTTGTGATGGACGGCAAAGGCATCACTTCAGCGTCTAACGAATTGAAAAATCCGGCGCTAAGGGCAGTTATTACTGAAAATGGCAAAGTGATTTACAGCGGCTGGATATTTAAAAAACACCCATCGGTGCCGCTGTTCATGCACGATAAAATCGACATTAAATTGAAGGGCACCGGCGGCGGCTAATTAATAATCTTGGAGTGATGTATGCCATGCCCTACCCGCTCATGATTGGCGCTTTGCATACCTTTGGGCAGAGGTGGTGGCGGCTCCGGGCTAATTGGGTTAAATCTATTGACCTGAACAGTGTGCGGATTATGACATTCAGTGCAAACCCACCATCTCTTCTTGCCGCCCGTAGCCCAATTACCTATTCTCTTTCCATGTAACCCAGCCCGCCAGTCAATATATACCTCACCATGGCAAGTTCCACATAATCTCTGAGGTTGATTAAAGCTTATCTCATTTCCCTGGCGATCAATCAATTTGTTACGGTTAGTCGCGCTGTGACAATCAAGACACCATATTGCCCCTCGCCCATGTTTCAACTGAAGTGAATCCTCGACTATATCTGTGTGCATCGCAACTAACCTTGGTTTTTTATCCTTTGGGAATGGCACCGTTTTGCCGTCATGACAGGTTACGCAGCCATTAGGGCCCATGTTGAAATACGTCAAATGAGGCTCTCTGGGCCTGACAACGGCATTCGCGAAATCGCCGCGCGTACGATCGGTTACTTCCGGCATTTCACCCATCGCTATGGTGCCATCGAAAGGGTCCCCATACCATAAAACCCCGGCTGTTGTTTTTGAACATTTTATATTTGGAAATCCGTACTGCGGGACGGCATTCTCAGTCCTGGTAACGGCCGTGTTTATTATTCTGCTTTCATAGCAGTCCGTAACTGGCTGCGCACCCTGCTTTTTAGCCTGTTCCTCGGCCGCTAAATTATTTTGCTTATGAATATCCAGGCCGCCAACTGAAGCCAAGCCGCCAGCCAGAATAGCGCACAGGGCAAGAATAACAATTATTATGGAAGGTGCGCTCTTGGTATTCATTTTAAATATATCCTTCTCTGCCTATCCACAAGTTATTTATCTGTCACAAGAGTCTTGTATTTATAGATACGGGCTATGTGGAAGTTATCGGTTTATGGTACCTTACTTCGCCAGTCAATATGCCGACTGCGCCTTTTACCAGAAGTGTTAAAGAAATCAATCCAATGGCCCAGGTAAACAGTACATTGAAATACTCAATAAGTGTTGGGTGGTATTCTGTGTATTCTCCGAGAGGCGAGGGGCTAAAGGCGGGGAACACTAGCATCATCGGTTTTTCAACCAAGATTGTCATGAAAACCACGACGCACACCACAGGAAGCCAGCGGTCATAGCTTTTCCTGACCTTAGGGATAAGAATCGCAACAAAGCAGCCAACAATTGATCCAACCGTTCCCCAAAACCAGGGCGCGTACAGGTTGAGGCCGTTGTGACCGAACATGCTGTAATTAAGCGAGGCGGCGTGCTCGGTATTTGAGTACAGTGCCGTAAAGTATTCTGCGGCCAACACCAACAGTATAATTCCAAGGCTCCAGCCTATTATTGTCGTCATTAAATTAATGACCGAATCGCTAATTTCAAGCTTGGTATTCTTTCTGATGAGCAGAAATAATAATATGACTAATGATGGGCCTGAAGCGCCAGCCATGGCCAGAAATCCGAAGGGCAGGACCGCAGTAGCCCACTCGCCCATCCTGGCATTACTGCTAAGGACGAATGCCGTGCAGATGTGAATAAGCGGCCCCCATATAATGGCTAGATAGATAACCGGGGTAAACCATCTAGCCATCGCTTTCGTGTCAAATTCGCCGACATATTTCTTGTAAAGAATATAAGAAATACCCGCAAGATTAAGGTACAGATAGACATTCAGCACAATCGTGTCGTATACGAGCATCGAATTCGGGAAGTTGGGATACCCCACTCCAGGCAACATATGCCACAACCTGTCGGGTCTTCCCATATGAAACAGGACAAAGGTTATGCCCGTGGCAACAAAGCACATGGCGATGATCTCGCCTATCACAGCAAGCTCTTTCATATCCTTGCGATGATAGAAATAGCCGGGTGCCACAACCAGTATTGCCGCCGCCGCCACATGCGCGGTAAAAATGAAATTTGCAAAAAACAATTCCATCGGTATCTGATCAGTCGCGCCGACCAGTATCAGACCCTCGGTAAGCTGCCTGTACGCCGTGTAAGAACCGACCAGAATAAAAAAAAGGAGGAAACCAAGCCAAGCATAGTATTTTGGCCCACCTTTTATGGCATATGAACCAAAGTCCATTGCAAATGACAGCATTTTTGTCATGATTTAAGCTCAGCCCACGAAGTAAAAGAATTTCGGATAGGTGCTCATCTCTTCCTTAAACCTGAAGACTTTCTTGGTGGCCAAAATTTTTCTCACATCGCTTTCCGGATCGAGTAGGTTGCCGAATTTTCTTGCGCCTACCGGGCAGGCCTCCAGGCAGGCGGGATTCCTGCCCTCCCGGGTCCGTTGCAAGCAAAATGTGCATTTTTCCATAACCCCTCTCATGCGCGGCCTGTTGCCAAAATAATGAGTCTTTGGATTCATTTCCGCTGGCGGAAGATTAGGCTCGCCCCAGTTAAAGCGTCTTGCTCCGTATGGGCATGCGAGTTGGCACATCCGGCAGCCTATGCACCAGTTGTAATCGATCACCACCACGCCGTTCGGGTCTCGGAAGGTTGCCTTTACTGGGCAAGCCTTGACACAGGGCGGCTTTTCACACTGTTGGCACTGGACGGGTACATAGAAATAATCCTTATCGGGGACCATCTCGTCCGCAGCGTAATAGTTCTGTGTCTCCTCAGTGGAAAGCCCGCCAACCGGGGTGTAGGCATTACCGCCAACCTGGACGCCGTAATCGCCTAGCTTGCTGGATTCCGGATAACCCTTGTTCAGTTTATCGGCAGAAAATGAAAAATTCCCTTTCGGAATTTTCATTACCTGTATCCATTGAATCTCGGGGTTGTTGCGCGACTGGTTGTTTTCCTGGACACAGGCATGAACGCAGCGCCTACAGCCTATGCACTTCGAGATATTGAGGGCATAGCCAAAAAGAACGCCCTCCGGGGCTGGCACATCTGAAACGGTTGTTTTCTTTCCATATTTAGCGGTATATCTTTTTTCCAGCCGTTCGATGGCGGTCTCTTTTTCCTTGTCTGACATAAGGACAAAATGTCCTTGTAGCGATTCCGCAACAGTTATCTCGGCATCGGGACTAGCAGGGCCGACAGAGGCCTCTACTGAGACAGGACTGGCCACAAGCGCTGCCGCGCCAGCAATGCCGATATTCTTCAGGAAATCACGGCGACTTTCTTTCACGTCATCAGTTTTTGTATTTATTTCTTCTGACATCGGTGCCTCCAGTTGGAGAAAATAGGTAACAAAAATCAGGCAATTTTCTTGTGATAATTATTCAGCAATTCATCGAGCATCAGTTTCTTCTCGTTATCGGTCATTAGTACGAGTTGTTTTTGCGACATAATACTATCCTGAGCATTTACATCGCCCGCATATTTTTCATTTATGTCGCCAGCTGAATCAGAGGATGATGATATCAAGGTCTTGGTATAATCCGCAGCGGCAACAACACCCACCACGGCGGCGGCTTTTTTAAAAAATGCCCGCCTAGAGTTCTCTTTCTTAATCATGATCGATCCTTAATTTCCAATCTTCGTCGAGGTTCAATTTAAAACACCTAACTGCCATGGCGCAGCGCCGCCCCAAAGCTTGGAACGCCCTTGGGCTACGTGAGTTCACGTTAAGGGGCGCCCACACTTCGCGGTAGATGAGCGCGTAGGCGACTAAGTGTATCGGTCAAAGCGGAGTAGCGCTCAAAGAACTCCATTGTAAGTTTTGCAGCTTCTACTTCATTGGTTTTAATGTCACCAACGGCACTCATAGCCGCACGCATGACCTCGGTCAACTGATTGTGAAATTTCACAACTTCCGCATCCGATGAAAATTCCAGAGTTTTACTGGCTGAGTCGTATTTCATACATGTCATCTTCCATAAAATCCTCTCAGCCGATAGCGCTATCCTAATTCCGGAAAGGTAAAGCAAAGGTCGCTATCAGGTGAAGGTTTGGTGAATTTGCTGCCAACCTCCTGTGCCAATATCCCCTGAGACACCTGCCCTATGCACCTGGCGCAAGCAGCGCGCCGATCTCGCCGGGTTGCGTGCAGGCGTCGGCCAGCGTGAGGATGCGACGCTTCTCGTTGCTGCTGAACTGGCGCCGTTGCGCAACGGCGACCACCTCAGGATCGGGGCGCGCGCTTTCAACTGCCTGTTCAACTTGCATCGGGACTTTCTTCTTGGTCGTCATGATTTTGGCCTGCCTTGCACTTTAATTTCTGAAGGGCAGGTGTCTCAGGTCATATTGGCACAGGAGGGGCGCGGTATTATCGCGCAGTGTCCCCAGCACCGCCGGGTTGGGCACCTTATCAGCCGTGACCAGCTTCGGCATGCAACTTCAGCCCAAGTGCACCGATGACTTTAAGGATGGTGTCGAAGCCAGGGCTACGATCACCGGAGAGCGCTTTGTAAAGACTTTCGCGAGACAGTCCGGCATCGCGCGCGACCTGTGACATACCCTTGGCGCGAGCAATATCGCCAAGTGCTTTAGCAACAAATGCAGCATCCCCGTCTGCTTCTTCAAGGCAGGCTTCAAGATAAGCGGCCATTTCCTCATGGGTTCCGAGGTGTTCGGCTACATCATAGCGAGTGGTAACAGTCTTGGTCATGGTTGCTACTCCGAAAGATTACGTGCGAGGCGCAATGCAGTCTTGATGTCCTTGGCTTGGGTAGTCTTGTCTCCTCCAGCCAGCAGAATAATCAGTTCTCGCCCTCGCATCTTGAAATACACCCGGTAACCGGGGCCGTAGTTGATTCGCAACTCCGAGCACCTTCACCAACCGGCTCGACATCGCCGGGGTTTCCAGCGGCGAGCCGTTCGATCCTTGCTTGGACGCGCGCTCTCGTTTGGAGGTCGCGCAAGTCGTCGAGCCACTGAGCGAAGAGGCCGGTTTTGCGAATTTCAATCATAAAACAACTGTAGCCCTGTGGCTACATATTGTCAATGCCATACGCGCCGCCCTGAGGTGCCCAACGTAGAAGTCACCGGCGCTGCGCGGCTTTATCGCGCAGCGTCCGTGTGGACTGCCGGGTTGGGCATCAGTTTCTCACTGTGTCGTAGGCCGTCTTCCATTCACCAGCCAACACAGGGAGACGTGTCAGTATTTCACGTCCGAATACCACCTCATCGACATAGCCCATGTGAAGCATGTCAATCATTCGGCATAGGTACGAGCGTCCGCACTCCCACCATGTGAAGTGGTTATCAATGAATGGCGGATTCAACTCTGAAGTGCAACTTTTGTAAGCGAATTTAGGTGGCGAGCTGCGTTAATATCGGAGCCACTTAAACGACCAAGTAAAAGGAGCACAGATGAAGCAATATAAGCAGCTCACCAGCGAGCTACGATACCAGATTTACGGGCTGAAACAAGCTGGTTTGAATCAAACCGAGATCGCCAAAAAAATCGGCGTAGATGTCAAGTCCCGCCTGTTTATAAACGCGCTTGACGAATAATTCGGGTTTTTCCGTCTGCCATTTTTTCAATGCCTGGATGGGTGTCTGGTGGTTCAAAGCTCGCTGCGGGATGTGGTGGTTGTAGAT
>Ga0210042_1000191_pt1 | contig 58452 bp, 59 predicted proteins | sample CryGeymeta201518_FD_183982 | JGI IMG/M metagenome (GOLD analysis project Ga0210042, IMG submission 183982) | Groundwater microbial communities from Crystal Geyser aquifers in Utah, USA - Crystal Geyser metaG 2015-18 (SPAdes) (version 2) | ecosystem: Environmental > Aquatic > Deep subsurface >... | reverse complement strand
GCTCCTCCGGCAGGTGGCGAATCGGGAACGGAATCTCGACAGAGCGCGAATCGAGCGCCAGCTCGTCGGTGAACTGCATTCCCTCTTCGGCGGCGAAGGCGTGCTCGGCGAGCTGTTCCCCCATCTTCTTCGCCAACTCGACACCGCCTCGCAGGCGGTCCGGGTCGTACACGTCTTGCTGGCACAGATTCCCGCAGGCGCCATTGGCAAACAGGGCAACACAGTCCTCGCCGCGGACCGCCTTGACGTGTGCAGCAAGCTGACCCGGATAGTCGGCGCTGATCTTCGTGCCGGCGCTGCTGCTGGTGGCGTGGCAGGCGAAGTTGACGACGTACCCGAGCGTCTTCCCGTCTTTGCTGCGCGCGCAGAGGACCCCGACCTCGGGATCAACCGGCCCTTCTTGGTAGAGGATGTCGGTGCTGCCGGGCGCAGGGTGCATGAGCGTCTTTCCATCGCGCATGACGTAGCGACGGTTGAAGGTCAGCTTGCCCTCGAACCGCCACGCAAAGCCGATCTCGGCCGGCTGCCGTTTGCGAAATGCCTCGCACGCGGCCTCGGCGATCTTGTCCCCAAAGGAAGCGACGTACTCCTCGTCGGGCGCCAGGTCATGCGTCCAGATGAACGTGGTCGCCGGGCCCCAGTGGGTGTGCGTGGCACTGATGGCGATTCGGTCGGGCGCGATCCCTGTTCGCGCGTGGATGGCGTTGCGCGCGTTGAGGACGGTGCTCCGTCGGACCGAAAGCACGTCGCACGTCACGAAGCACAACTGCGTTACGCCATTGTCGATCACCATCGCCCGGGCAAAGAGCGGGTCCAGAATCTCCGTCGCGTGGCGATCCTCCCACATGCCGGACATCCGGATGCCCAGCGGCGGGGTAATGTCGACCTCAGCACAGCCGATCTGTAGCACGGTTGGTCCCTCCAGGAGGCTGCCGCAATCCCCTCTCCGTCGGCTTGGGGGATGAGCCTTAGGACAGAGATTCGCCGCCAACCTCCGGGCGCCTTCAAGCAGTCCAGCGTCGTCTGCAGACCGCCTTCTCAAGGCTGGGGCCGGGTCATCGCCGGTACCGGGAGCCGGGTGACAGCCAGACGCAGGGCAGATTCTCCGTCACTGCCAGGTAGCTGCTCGTGCACACCCCACGCACGCGGCACAGCCCGGCAGTGACGGCGAGCCTGCCCTACAACGACAGGCCGGGAGCCGTCAGCGGGTGGTCTCGAGCAGACCCAGCGTCCGCTGGACACACCGCAGCCCGCTACACCCAGAACCCGTACGTCGGCACTTGTTTGATGATGCCGTAGATCGTCCACAGACTCCCCGTCACGAACTCGCCCAGAATCAGCCCGATGGCGCCGGGAATGAGGCGCTGGAAGTTGCTGTACCCGCCGTACCGCAGCACCGCCAGCTTGATGAAGTAGGCGATGCCGAGGGGCATCCAGAGGCAGTTCATGGACCAACTCGTGGCGGTGGCGTAGCCGACGGGATGGAACGGGAACCAGGGCAACTGCATCCGGGACGAGTTCAACACCAGCGCAACCGCCAGACCAAAGACCATGGCGGCGACCCGGTTCATATCTCCGGGCAACGGGTTGCCCAGCCACTGGGCCAGCTCGCGGTAAGGCTCCGAGCCGAACGCGCCCACCGCCACCGGGTGCATCTTCGCGGACATCCCGTAGACGTAGTAGTTATGGATTTGGGCCCAGAACGCGGCGAAGGTTCCAAAGGTCCCTGCCAGCAGCATGGCGACCCACAGGCGCCGCTGATTCATGCCGGTCATCTCGCCCATCTTCATGCCTTCCAGTTGGCAGGGCATCGGGTGGGCGCGGTAGGCACGATTGAACCAGTAGAACATCTTCATGGCCGTCTGGTTCTGGGGGGAGAGCACGCTCTTGGCACCCGTCCCGAGCAAGGTGGACAAGAACTGATCGGGCCCCGCGTGGTGCAGGTCGTGCGCCGGCGGGCCGAGTTCGGCACGGATGCGGCTGACCGCCAGCGAGATGAGAAAGTAGACAGCGAAGAACACGATCGCTACCCCGAGGGACATGCCGATCTTCCCTGCGAAGTAGAGCAGGAACCCAATGCCCAGCGCGGCTCCACCCAAGGCCGCTCGGTAACTGATAGGCTCACGCGCCTCGTCCAGTTCGCTCTTCAACCCAAGTGCAGCCCTCACCGCGTGCGTGAGATAGCGCCGGGCGATCCAGAGCGCGAACAGGGCCAGCCCCATGTAGGCGCCAAACGCTTGGTCATTGATGAAGGGGAACTGCGGGATCTGGTCCCATCCGGCCATCACTGCCACCAGGTTCTGCACCTTCGCGAGCCAGTAGAAGAACCAGCACGAGAAGAGCAAGTCGAGCGGCAGCAGCATTCCCAGCCCGATGGCGAAGGGGTAAAGCGAAACCCGGGTCCCCGCGAAGGCCGTCCACGGCCGCACCGTGAACAGGGTCGACATCATCGCGTCGAAGTGCACCACCCGGATCTTCAGCAGCGGCACCATGGGGTACAGCTCGTGCAGGCCGTTCAGGACATCAATCGACGCGGCGAGGCCGAACCCGATCCAGAAGATCTTGTTCCGGAGCAACTGCACCCCCGGCGCAGTGATCTCAATGGGGAGCTGGGTGATGGGGTAGGACAGCTTTTCGTCGTCGGCCCACCGGCGCCGGAACAAGCTCGTCAGGCACAGCAGTGTGAACAGGAGGGCGCAGATGAACGCGCACCACCAGAGCACTGGTTTCAGCCAGGGACGGTAGTTCGCCGGTTCGTAGAGCGAGCTGCCGCCCTCGTAGGCCCCCTTCAGAGCCGTCTCATCCTTGACGGCGAGGAACTCGGGGAGGTATCGGAAGAATAGCTCTTCGTACCGGTTGGAGGGGTTCGCCATCCGGTAGGGATAGGAGAGCTGCGGCGCCAGCACCTGGATGTTGTCGTGCCCGCAGATGGAGGAGGCGATGACCACCATCACGTAGATGGTCAGCAGCTCCTGCCGGGTGAGCGCCCACCGCTCCCGCACCCGCCGAATGCCGGCGTTGAGGCCCAGCAGCAGAAGCAGGATGAACACCGCATTGAAGAACAGCGAGATCGTCGTCGGGTGGCCCGAGTACCGCACGATGGCCATCTGCGTGATCCAGTACGCGTTCGGCGGGATCAGCAGGAGACCGATCAGGATGGCTCGCCAGGTGACGCCCGGCGACTTCGGTTGTGTTGGGGACGGGAGGGACTGAGCTGCCATGAGAGGTTGGGAGGACGTCGTTCGGGTGGGGTGCGCCGGCCGGGGCGCTATCCGGACCAGGTCACGAGCCCCAGCGAGTAGGGCCGCGCAATGTCCGGGTGCTTCGGGAGAACGCGAACGGCCAGACCGAACATGCCGGTGCGGGGGCAGACGACCGTGCCCTCGTATCGGTGCTCGTTCCCTTCGAGGGATTGCACACACTCAGCCGGCGCCGAGCGCGCGTCAGCGATCTCCCGCTGCTGGTCCAGCGGGCCGTAGTACAACTCGACTGCAACGTCTGTCGGTGTTAGCCGACCGAGATGCACTGTGGCGCTTACGCGTAGTTCCGTGTCCAGGTCGAGGGCTTCCTCACCACGCGGCGAGACTTCGCGGATCTGCACGTCCGGCCACGCCTCGACGACGCGCCGCTTCCACTCCGCCAACTGCACCGCTCGAGCGTTGTCAGCCGCGCGCAACTCGGTGGTGCGGTGGAGAGCCGGGAGGTAGGAGTCGGTGACGTAGCCGTGGACCATGCGGTTCGTGTTGAACACTGGACACATCAGGCGCATGGACTCCTTGACCCGCGCCAGCCAGCGGGCGGGGACCCGCTCGTGCGTCCGGTCGTAGAACAGCGGCACGACTTCCTGCTCGAGGATGTCGTACAGCGCGTTCGCCTCGACGGCGTCACCATACTCGTCGGACTCGTACGACTCGCGGGCGCCAATGGCCCACCCGGTGTCCGGCCGGTGCGCTTCATCCCACCAGCCGTCGAGAATGCTGAGGTTGAGCCCGCCGTTCGGCGTCACCTTCATCCCGCTTGTCCCACTGGCTTCCAGCAGGCGGCGCGGCGTGTTCAGCCAGAGGTCCACGCCCTGGGCCAAGTAGCGCGCGACCGTCATGTCGTAGTCTTCGAGGAACAGGAGGTGCAGTCGGAAACGCTCTTCTCGCGAGTGATGCACCAAGGCACGGATCAGGTCCTTCCCGGCGTCATCGCGCGGGTGAGCCTTCCCGGCAAAGATCACCTGCACGGGGCGGTCGGGGTCGCCGAGGATCCGCGCCAGCCGCTCGGGGTCGCGGAAGAGGAGCGTCGCGCGCTTGTAGGTCGCGAAGCGCCGGGCGAAGCCGATGGTCAGCGCTTCCGAGTCGAGCACTTCACGCGCCCGTTCGATCTCTTGAGGCACCGCCCCACGCCGGCGCAACTGATCCGACAGACGGCCGCGGGCGAAAGCCACCAGCCGCTCGCGCCGCCGCTGATGGGTGCGCCACAATTCTACGTCCGGAATCTGCGTGACGCGATCCCACACCCGGTGGTCGGCAGGATCTTCCTCCCACCGCGGACCGAGGTACCGCTGGAGGAGCTCGGCCATGTCCCGAGAGATCCACGACGGGACATGGATGCCGTTGGTCACGTGGCCGATGGGCGCCTGCTCCGAGGGGAGGTTCGGCCAGATGCCCGCCCACATGCGGCGCGAGACCTGCCCATGCAGCCGACTCACGCCATTGGTGTAGGCAGACAGGCGGATGGCCAACACCGTCATGCAGAAGCCTTCGTTGGGGTCTGCCGGGTTGACGCGGCCGAGCCCCAGCACGGCGTCTCGGTCGATCCCCAGTTGCGGGTAGTAGCCGGAGAAGTACTTGTCCATCAGCGCCGGCGGGAAGACATCATTTCCGGCGGGCACCGGCGTGTGCGTTGTGAACACGTTCCCCGAAGCAGTCGCTTCGCGAGCCCCGGCGAAGCCCAGTTGGTGGGCCTCACGCGCGTGGCGGATACGCTCCAGGGCCAGGAAGGCTGAGTGGCCCTCGTTCATGTGGTAGACGCGTGGGTTCAGCCCGAGTTGGCGCAGGGCCCGGTACCCACCGACGCCCAGGAGGATCTCCTGCTGGATGCGCATCTCCTGGTCGCCGCCGTAGAGCCGGCCGGTGATGCTCTGCGCTGCAGGGCTGTTATCCGGAATGTTGGCGTCGAGGAGGTACAGCGGGACCCGGCCGACCTGAGCCCGCCAGATCCGCGCGGCGACGGTCTCTCCGCCGATCTGGACGTGAATGCGCTGCTCGTTGCCAGCGGCCTCCCGTGCCAGGGCGAGCGGCTGGTTGTAGAAGTCGTTGTCGGGGTACGACTCCTGCTGCCATCCATCCGGGTTGAGGTATTGCCGGAAATAGCCTTCCTGGTATAGCAGCCCCAGGCCCACCAGCGGGACGCCCAAGTCACTGGCGGACTTGAGGTGATCGCCTGCCAGGATGCCCAACCCTCCTGAATAGATCGGGACGCACTCCGTAAGCCCAAACTCCGCGGAGAAGTACGCAAAGAGCGGCTGCCCGTCTCCCCCATGCTCCCGCTGGTACCACCGCGGCTTGTGGAGGTAGTTCTCCAGGTCGCTCATGACCCGCCGCAAGTGGTTCTGGAAGCCTTCGTCGGCAGCCGCCTCCTCGAGTTCGTGCTGCCGAAGGGCGCCTAACATCTGCACCGGGTTGTGCCCGCTCCGGTCCCACCCCTCCGGCGACAGACGCCGGAACACCCCCAGCGCCTCATGGTTCCAGGCCCACCAGAGGTTGTGCGCCAAGTCCTGCAGTGCGGAGAGCGACTCTGGTAGCCGCGGCACGACCCGGTACTGAAGCACTGGTTTCATGGATCGGTGTACTCCCTTGAGAACGCGCTGGGCACTCGAGCTGCGACAGTGGGGGAGCGAGAGGCGGGTGAACCCCTGCGCGAGCTATTCGGAACTGCCAACATCTTGCCTTTCGGCGGCGGCGGCCTGCCCCAAGTCCCGGAGACTCTCCCGAGCCTGGAACTGCGTATCGGCCAGGCGCTCGCGCAGTTCGCGCAACCGACGACAGATGACGACCAGCCGCCACACGGCCAGACCCGCCAGCACCAACGTCCCCACGATTACCGCAGCCAGGAGGCTCAGCAACTGGCCCGGCGTGACCACCAGGAAGACTGGGGCGAACGCAAACATGGCCGTCTGGCTAACCGCCAAGAAGCGAGACGAGTACGGCCTTCTGGGCGTGCAGCCGGTTCTCCGCCTGGTCCAGCACCACCGAGTGCGGTCCGTCCAAAACCTCGCCGGTGATTTCGTCCCCTCGGTGCGCCGGCAGGCAATGCATGGCAACAGCAGTCGGCTTGGCGAGCCCGAACAGCGCGCTGTTGACCTGATACGGGCGGAATACCTCCGCGCGCGCTTCCGCTTCGTGTTCGTCCCCCATGCTGGCCCACACATCCGTGTACACAGCGTCCGCCTGCGCAACCGCCAGGGCGGGATCGTCCGTCAACAGCACGCTGCCGCCTGATTGCTCGGCCAACGCCTTCGCACGTTCGAGCACGCCAGCGTTGGGCTCGTAGCTTGTCGGCGTCGCCACCCGCATGTCCATTCCCAGCAGCGCAGCCAGTAGCAGCAGGGAGTGGCAGACGTTGTTCCCGTCACCGACGTACGCCAAGGAGAGCCCACTCAGTCCCTTGCTGCGCTCCTGCAACGTCAGCACATCTGCCAACGCCTGGCAGGGATGCTCGTGGTCGCTGAGCGCGTTGATCACAGGAATGGAGCTGTGCTCGCCCAACTCCACGGCAGACTGGTGCGCGAACGTCCGCGCAGCGATCCCGTCCACCCAGCGGGACAGATTCTGCGCAACGTCGGACACGCTTTCCCGCTGTCCCAGGCCGATGTCCTGCATGGAGAGGTAGATCGCGTGGCCGCCGAGTTGCGTCATTCCTACCTCGAACGTGACCCGGGTGCGCAGAGAGGGCTTCTCGAACACCAGCGCCAGCGTCTTCCCGGGCAGCGAGTGCTCGGCGGCGCCGCTCTTGAGTCGGCCCGCCAAGCTCAGCAGCTCGCGCGCTTCTTCCGCAGTCAAGTCGTCGATGGACAGCAAATCCTTGCGCATCACGTGTTGTCTTCCCCTCGATTGCAGTACACCGCCGCTCATGGCCCGAACACACACTCAGGCCGCGTCCGCCGTGGCGGCGAGTGCCTGCCGCAGTATGGCTGCCGCTTCGTCGGCTTCGGCGACCGTCAGAATGAGTGGCGGAGCCAGCCGCAGGATGTTCTCGCCGATGGCGTTGACAATCAGCCCGTTTGCGAGGCAGTGCTCCTGAACTTCCTTGGCGACTGACCGATTGAACTCCACCGCCAGCATCAGCCCGAGACCGCGCACTTCCGACACGGTGCCACACTCGGCACAGAGCGATTCCAGAGCCGCTCGCAGATGCTTGCCGACGGCGGCCGCGTTCTCGACCACGCCGTCTTCCTCGTAGATTCGGAGGACAGCCAGGGCGGCGGCACATGCCAGGTAGTTGCCGCCGAAGGTGGATGCATGGTCGCCGGGCTTGAAGCCGTCCCAGACGCGCTCGTTCGCCAACAGGGCACCCATTGGCACACCGCCTGCCAACGCCTTTGCCAGCGTCATCAGATCCGGTTTCACACCGTAGTGCTCGTGAGCAAACAGCTTGCCGGTCCGCCCCATGCCGGTCTGCACCTCGTCGAAGATCAGCACCAAGTCGCGCTCGTCGCACAGCTTGCGGAGCCCGTCCAGGTACTCCGGCGTGGCGGGGTGGACGCCACTCTCGCCCTGGATCGGTTCCATCATGATCGCAGCGGTCTGCGCATTGACGGCCTTCTCGGCGGCAGCCAAGTCGTTGTACGGCACGTAGACAAAGCCCGGCGGCAGCGGCTCGAACCCCTTCTGGTACTTCGGCTGCCCGGTGGCAGTGATGGTCGTCAGCGTTCGTCCGTGGAACGAATCCAGCGCGGTGATGATCTGGTAGCGTTCCTTGCCGATGTTGGTCTTAGCCCATTTCCGCGCGAGCTTGAGCGCCCCTTCGTTCGCCTCGGCGCCACTGTTGCAGTAGAAGCTCTTGTAGCCGCCCGAAAGGTGGTAGAGCTTCTCGGCCAGCTCTGCCTGGGGAGGGATGTGGTAGAGGTTGCTCGTGTGAATGAGGGTTTTCGCCTGCTCGGCGATGGCGGCAGCCAACTTGGGGTGACCGTGCCCAAGCGAACACACTGCGATGCCGCCCAAACAGTCCAGGTAGCCTTTGCCCTCGGTGTCCCAGAGGCGGCACCCTTCGCCCCGCACGAAGGCCAGGGGCAGACGGCCGTAGGTGGGCAGGAGGTACTTCTCCGTCTTCTCGACGACTTCGGGGAGGGTCATTGGGTGCGGCTCGCTTTCGGTAAGGGGTCGTGTCTGACCTGTCGGACGCGTCAGACACGTCGGACGTCTTGATGAAAGGCACAGGTTCTCAGTCCGGGACGATCATGGTGCCGATCCCCTGGTCGGTGAAGACTTCCATCAGCAGTGCGTGGGGGAGACGGCCGTCAATGATGTGGGCCCGTTCCACTCCGTTCTCGACGGCATGGAGGCAGGCTTCGAGCTTCGGGATCATCCCTGCGGCGATCCGGTCCGAGCCCATCAACTCCCGAACTTCCGTCGCGCGCAACGTGGGGATGAGGGTGGACTCATCCTCGACGTCGCGCAGCACGCCCCGGATGTCCGTCAACATGACCAGCTTGGCGGCTCGCGCGGCCGCGGCGATCCAGCCTGCCACGTGATCCGCGTTGATGTTATACGTGTTCCCCTGGGCGTCGGCCGCGGTAGAGGAGATGACCGGAGTGTAGCCGTTCGCCGTGAGCAACTCGAGGATCTCCGGGTCGACGGCCGCCACTTCCCCGACCAGACCGAGGTCGGGGCCGGTGGTCGCCAGCTTGCGGGCCAGCATCAGCCCGCCGTCTTTGCCGCTGAGGCCCACCGCCTTGCCGCCGTGCTGGCTGATATGCTGGACGATCTGCTTGCTGATCTTGCCCACCAGCGCCATCTCAACCAGCTCGACAGTCTCTGCATCGGTGACCCGCAGCCCGTCCACGAACGTGGCTTCCTTGCCGACGCGAGCCATCAACCGGGAGATCTCCGGGCCGCCGCCGTGGACGACGAGGCACTTGATCCCCACGTAGCCCAGAAGAACGAGATCCTGCATGACGGCATGTTTGAGGCTCTCGTCCGTCATGGCGTTGCCGCCGTACTTGAGCACGAGGGTCTTCCCATGGAACTGACGCAGGTAGGGCAGCGCCTCAATTAGCGTGTCCGCCCGCTGTTTGAGCTCGTTCACCAGTTGCTCCGTAGTCCGGTCAGTCACCGTTCGAGAGGGGACACTATTCGCGTGCTTTCCCGCTACGGTCATTCCGGTCAGGTGTGGTATTCCGCGTTGATCTTCACATAGTCGTAGGACAGATCGCACGTCCAGGCGGTCCAGCTCGCCTCGCCCACGCCGGCCGCGAGCCGGATCTTGACGGTGTCGCCTGCCACTGCGGCTTCTGCTTCGCGGACCGAGTAGTCGGTCGCGGTGCCCCCGTCCAGTACCAACAAGTCGCCGATCCACAGGCGCAGATTCTCCAAGTCCAGCTCAGCGCCAGCTCGGCCGGCGGCAGCGGCGATGCGCCCCCAGTTGGGGTCTCCGCCGAACAGCGCCGTCTTCACCAGCAACGAGTTGCAGATGGTCATGGCGATCTGCTTTGCTTCGGGCTCGGAAGCGGCTTCTTGGACGACGACTTCGGTGAGCTTGGTTGCGCCTTCGCCGTCACGCACCAACTGGATTGCCAGCTCCCGCGTCACCCGCGCAAAGGCTGCGGTTAGGACCGCGTATTCCTCGGTACCTTGCCGCACCGGCGCATTCCCCGCGCAGCCGTTGGCCAGCGCGAGGACGGTGTCATTGGTGCTGGTGTCGCCGTCGACAGTGATCGAGTTGAACGACCGCTCCACCGTCCACTTGAGGAGTTCCTGCAGCGCCTCCCGCTCGACAGCGGCATCCGTGGTGAGAAAGCAGAACATCGTGCCCATGTTGGGGGCAATCATGCCGGCGCCCTTGGCGATGCCTCCGACGGTGACCTCGCGACCGCCCAATGCCACCCGAACAGCGTGTGCCTTCGGCACGGTGTCGGTGGTCATGATCGCCAGGGCGGCGTCGGCACCACCCTCCGGGGTCAGTGCGCCAGCGGCATCCCGAATGCCTCGCTCGATCCGGTCCATGGGCAGTGGGTGACCGATGATCCCGGTGGAAGCCACCAACACCTCGTGCGGTGCCACCCCCAATGCCTCAGCGGCGATTGCGCACATGCGCTCTGCCGCTTCCAGACCGGGCTGCCCCGTGCAGGCGTTGGCGTTCCCACTGTTGGCAGCGATGGCGCGAACGGCAGCGCTGCTGAGGTGGCGCCTCGATACCTGCACCGGAGCAGCCGTCACCTTGGAGGTGGTGAAGACCCCGGCAGCGGCGGCCGGCACCTCGCTGACGAGCAGGGCCACATCGAGCCCTGTCTGTTTGAGTCCAGCCCGCACCCCGGCCGCCAGGAACCCGGCAGGCGAGGTCACCGTTCCCCCGGGGAGGTCCAAGACAGGCAGCTTGACCGACTCCGACATGTTCTCACCTACTGGTCGCAAAGAGACCAACGTGTCCGCTCAACGGTGCGGCGGCACAACTTGCGCAAAGGGCGAAAGGGTCGAAACGGGAGGGGTGGACGAAGGGGAAGTTCCGTCGCGACCGCCAGGGGACGAGCGAGGGTCAGCGTCTGGCTCCGCGGAACATTGCCCAGTTCTTGGCGTCGAACAGATTGCCGACGACGACAGCACCCGCGCTGCCTGAGGCGTGGATCATCTGCCCGCCTCCGAGGTAGATCCCGCAGTGGTCGATTCGGCTTCCGCTGGCCGAGAAGTACAGCCGGTCTCCCACCGCCAACTGAGACGGCTCCACGGCGTAGCCCACGCCAAACTGGGCCGCTGCAGTTCTGGGCAAGGCCTGACCGACGGCGGCGTAGGCCGTTCGTACCAGTGCCGAGCAATCGATACCCGACGAACCGTTGCCGCCATACCGGTACGGACAGCCGTAGTACCGCATCGCCGCCTGCACAACGGCGGCATTGCCTCCCGGACGGAGCTTGGTTGAGTCCGCCACCAAGTCAACCGGGTCCAGTCGGACATACTTCATCGGGATCCAACAGTTGGTGCCGTCCATCATGACCACGGCATACCAGTCGCCCCAGTACCCGCCGATGACCAACTGGTTCCCGGGCTTCGTGGAGTAGGCGGCCACGCCTTTGGGGCTCGGCGTCCGCCGGATGATCCCCCCGGGAGTGGTGATCGTTCCGAGCCGCCCGATGACCTTCTTCTTCGGGGCAGGCGCGGCCGTGAGAGTGGGCTTGGTGGGAGCTGGCTCCGGGGAGGCGGCCGCTGGTGCTGCAGCGGGAGTCGCCTTGGGGTCGTCGGTCTCGGCTAGACCGTTCTTCCCTCCGGGCTTCACAGCGAGAGTGGGGCGAGACCGTGAGACGAGCCCTCGGGACACCTGCGTTGTCCGCACGACATGCTCTGCGAGGGGGACCACTAGCGTCTGACTCGCGGCGAGTTGGGTCCCTGCGGGAAGCTCATTGGCTCGCAGAAGCTGGTCCACCGACACCCCGTAGCGAGAGGCAATCGTGGCAAGCGTTTCTCCGGCCTGCACCTCGTGGTTGCGAGAGAGGCGAATCCGGCCAGCGACCTCTCCGCCTTCAGCGATCAACGTCTCTGCACTCGAGGGAGTGCTCGCGACGACCCCGGGCGAGCCAGCTTGCTTGCCCTTTGTGCCGCTCGCCCCCGCACCCAGCGGGACAACGAGTGTGTCGCCCGCTTTGAGCTCAGCGGAAGCAACCAACCCGTTCTTTGCCCGCAGCGCCGATTCCTCGACGCCAAACCGCTTCGCAAGGGCCGCCAAGCTGTCGCCGGACTGAACACGGTAGACCCGCACGCTGTCCGACTTAGCCAGCAGCGGCCGGAGCGCCAAGCCCGTCAAACCGGCAGATAGCCAGACGAGCAAGCCGCCCCGCACAACGCGAGCGAGTGGCCCTACAGCGCCCCATGAGAGAGGTTTTCCGCGGTTCTCAGCAGACACAACAGCATCCTCTCCCCGCGCCGGGGGAGGTAGGCAGGTCTAGCGCTTGGTGAACTGAAAGCCCCGCCGCGCCCGCTTGCGGCCGTACTTCTTCCGCTCTTTTGCGCGCGGGTCGCGAGTAAGCAGTCCTCGCTGGCGCAAGAGCGGTCGCAGGTTGGCGTCCAGTTCAAGCAGCGCCCTGGAAATCCCATGTCGGACCGCTCCAGCCTGGCCACTGACTCCGCCGCCGGCCGCCGTAGCCGTCACGTCATACTTACCGACCCCGTCGGCTACAACCAGTGGCTGCAGCACGAGTTGCTCCAGCGCCTTCCGGTTATGCACATACTCCAGGAGCGGGCGGCCGTTGACGGAGATGTTGCCCTGGCCGGGGGACATCCAAACACGGGCGGTGGCGTCCTTGCGCCGGCCTGTTCCGTAGAATCTCGCTTGCTCTGCCACGATTCCGTGAGCTCCTTTGACGAAAGCCTTATTCTACCCGGTTGCGGAGGCCGCTGCACGTCGCCTCCGGCTGCCGGTCTCAACTTGCCGACTGCGGCTGCTGCGCTTGGTGGCGATGCTCGGAGCCGCGGTAGACGCGCAACTTCTTCAGCATCTTGCGGCCGAGCCGGTTCTTGGGGAGCATCCCCCGCACCGCCATCAGGACGGCCTGCTCTGGGTGATCCTGCATCAGATCGGAGTAGGCGATGGTGCGCAGTCCGCCGGGGCATCCGCTGTGCCGGTAGCGCTTCTTCTGCTCAAGCTTCCTGCCGGTCAGCACCACGTCCGCGGCGTTCACGACGACCACGTGGTCTCCCGTGTCCAAATGAGGCGTGAACTCCGGCTTGTGCTTGCCGCGAAGCAGTTGCGCGACGTGGCTGGATAGCCGGCCGAGCGCCTGTCCGCGAGCATCAATGAGATGCCACTGCCGAGAGGACTCATCAGGGCTTGGCAAGTACGTTTTCATCAACTTCACCTTTCCGTGGCGACTGAAGGGCGCTCACTCGACGGGTCACTCCGGGTAGTCCACTCTCATGAGTGTCAGCCCACTGGCTGGGGCTGGGGCGCTGCATCGATCCCGCCGACGACTATCGCAAATCTCCAGAAGTGCCTCCGGCGGCACAGCTCCCCTGCCGATGGCGACAAGCGTGCCAACCAAGTTCCGTACCATTCGGTACAGGAACGCGTTGGCGGCGACGGTGATTAGCACCTCTGCACCGCGGCGGCGACAGTCGAGTCGCGCGAGCGTGCGAACCGTCGAGGCCGTCCAACTCCCCGCGCTGCAGAACGCCGCGAAATCGCGTGTCCCCAACAGCGGGGCCGCCGCCCTCTGCATCCGGGGCACGTCAAGCCGCGTCGGAACGTGCCAGACATACTGGCGGCTCAACACGTCTGGAACCACGCGGTTGTCGATCCGGTACCGGTAGGTCCGCAGCACAGCATCGTGTCGCGGGTGAAAGTGCGCGGCGCACAAGGCAGCTTTACGGACCAGCACTGCTGACGGGAGCACCCGGTTCAGCGCCACAGACAGCCGGTCCACGGGGATCCGGTTCGTCGTGCTTACGCGGACCACCTGTCCGAGGGCATGGACGCCAGCATCAGTTCGACCGGCCGCCGCAATCCGGCGGTCCTCCTTAAGGACGGTCTTCAGCGCGGCCTCCAGCACGTCCTGTACCGTTCTGGCATTGGACTGAGACTGGAAGCCAGCGAAGTCCGTGCCATCGTACGCCACAACCAACCGGAAGGTGCGCTCCGTATCGGCACTCATGGCATTGATCCAAGGAGCGGGCACACCAAACCAGCGCCCGCGCTCAGTGCCCCTCGGCTACTCAACCAGCATCAACAGAGCCATCGGCGCGCCGTCGCCTCGCCGCGGGGGCGCCTTCAGTAGGCGCGTGTACCCGCCGTGGCGCTCCGCGAACCGCGGGCCAATATCGGTCAGCAGCTTCTGGAAAAGCTGGCGCTCCGGGTGCTCTTGTGAGCGGTACTTGGCCGACTGCATGCGTTTGCGCTTCACTGGCGGTCGTTGGATGACGCGGTTGACCTCCCGTCGCGAGGCCTCGGTGTTGCGCTTCGCCTGGGTGATCAGTTTCTCCGCCACACGCTGCACTTCCTTGGCCTTGGTCTCCGTGGTCATGAGCCGCTCGTGCAGGAAGAGCTGCTTAACCTGATTCTTGAGCAGGGCCATCCGCTGGTCAGTTGGCAGCCCCAACTTTCGGTGGTCAACTCGGTGCCGCATATCACTTCCTCCATTCTCAACGCCGCACAGCGCCCGGGCTCGGAGCAGGAAACTGCGCCATTGCGGGCGCCAGCCCGACTCCTGCGCCCAGCGCGGCTAAACAATGTCCTCTTCGTCGATCTCCAACTCCACCGCAAACTCGTCTTCGTCCAATCCGGGGAGGTCGTCCGGCTGCGTCAGCGAGGCCTTCAGGTGCAGGTTAAATTTCCCCAGCTTGTCGATGACTTCATTCAGCGACTTCCGGCCGAAGTTCCTGATCTTCATCAGCTCATCTTCGGAGAGCAGGATCAACTGCCCAAGGCTGTCGATGTTCTCTTTCCGCAAGCAGTTGTACGTGCGGACGGAGAAGTCCATGTCTTCGACTTTGTACTCAAGCACGCGGTCCTGCTGGCGGGCCTCTTCCTCTTCGAACTGTCGCTCCTGCTCTTCCCGTTCGGTGAAGTCGAAGAACAGCTTGAGTTGGTCGGTCAGGATCTTGGCCCCGTCGCTGATGGCTTTGGCCGGCTCGACGGTGCCGTTCGTCCACACTTCGAAGACAAGTCGGTCGTAGTCAGTCTTCTGCCCCAAACGGGTGGGTTCAACAACGTAGTTGATCCGCCGGATGGGCGTGTAGATTGCGTCGATGGGAATGCAGCCGATGGGCAGTTCGCCGCGGTCGCGGCGCTGGGCGGGCACGAAGCCGATCCCGCGCTCCACCGTCAACTCCAGCTCCAGCTTGGCCTTGACCTGGGTGAGCGTGGCGAGGTGCACTTCGGGGGAGCACATCTCCAGGTCCGGCGGGAGCTCGATGTCCGCTCCGGTGACCTCGCCTTTCCCCTGCGCGCTGAGGCGAAGGGTCCAAGACTGGTCGGCCGCCAAGTCCCCCCCGGAGTTCACGCGAATCGACAACTCCTTGAGGTTAAGGATCAGCTCAGTTACGTCCTCGACCATCCCAGGGATGGTTGAGAACTCGTGGAGCACTCCCTCGATCTTCACAGTTGCGATGGCGGCGCCCTGAATCGACGACAGCAACACCCGGCGCAACGAGTTCCCCAGCGTGACACCGTACCCCTTCTCCAGGGGCTCTATCAAGAACTTGCCGAATCGGTCGCCGCGCTCCAACTGGCGGATCTTCGCCTCGACGAAATCGTGGATCATACCTGTCCCTCCTGCCGGACACCGGTCGGGCCGCGTCGGGTCTTACCTCGAGTAGTACTCAACAATGAGCTGTTCCTGTACGTCGGTGTCGATCTGGTCTCGGGTCGGCGTGCCAAGCACTCGACCGGAGAAGCCGTCAGGGGCGCGCTCAATCCATCCAGGCAGGTCCCGCCTGGATCCAGACTGGATGATCTCCAGGACGAAGGGACTCGTCCGGCTCTTGGACTTCAGCTCGATGCGGTCGCCGGGCGACAGCAGAATCGACGGCACATTCGCCGGTCGACCATTGACACGCACATGCCGGTGGGTCACCAACTGGCGAGCATGCGGCCGCGAGGCCGCAATCCCCAGTCGAAAGATGACGTTGTCCAAGCGGCACTCCAGCAAGCCTAAGAGGTTCCCGCCGGTGACTCCCGGCATTCCCTCGGCGCGTTGGAAGTAGGTGCGAAACTGCCGCTCAAGGACGCCGTACGTCCGCCGCAGCTTCTGCTTCTCCCGCAGCCGGATGCCGTAGTCTGACATGCGCGTCCGGCCACCGGACCGCCTGCCGCCGGACCGGCCGCCGCCGGCAGGCGAGCGCCCGCCACCGGCGGCGCCGCGGGCGCCTCCAGCGCGGCCGCCGCCTCTCCCGGAGGCTCTCAGCCCGCCGGGCTGACCAGCCTTTCCCGGTGGTTCGGGACGTTTGTCCAGGGTGCACTTCCCGTAGCACTTATCGCCTTTCAGGAACAGCTTCTGTCCTTCGCGGCGACACAATTTGCACTTGGGTCCTCGGTAGTTGGCCAATGGCCTTCTCCTTCAACCCCCGGCGACTGCTGCGCCGGGTATGGTTCAACGCGCTGCTATACCCGGCGGCGCTTGCGGGGGCGACAACCGTTGTGGGGAATGGTCGTGACGTCTCTGATGCTGCCGACGTCCAAACCGGCCGACTGCAGCGACCGGATCGCTGTCTCTCGGCCAGAGCCGGGCCCCTTGACGAATACGTCGACATACTGAAGGCCCATGTCGAAGGCGCGCCGAGCGGCTGCCTGCGCGGCCGACTGGGCGGCGAACGGCGTTCCCTTCTTGGTGCCCTTGAACCCGACGGTTCCGGCGCTGGCCCAAGCGACTGTGTTCCCTCGCGTGTCGGTGAGGGTGACGATCGTGTTGTTGAACGTCGCTCGAATGAAGGCCTTCCCGCGGGGCTCGACGCGCTTTCCGCGCTTGCGACTGGGGGCAGCGGCTTCAGCCATGTCTTAGTCTCCTTGCAGACCGAATCTTCACTGGACTACTTCTTCCGGCGGATGCCGACTGTCTTCCGCGGCCCTTTCCGTGTCCGGGCGTTGGTGGAAGTGCGCTGGCCGCGCACCGGCAGACCGCGACGGTGGCGTAATCCACGGTAGCTCCCGATCTCGATGAGCCGCTTGATATTGGCGGTGAGTTCGCGGCGGAGGTCGCCTTCCAGCGTGTAGGCCGACTCGAGCTCTTCGCGCAGCTTCGCTACGTCGGTATCGGCGAGGTCTTGCACGCGCGTCCCGGGGTCGATCTTGACCTTCCCCAGAATCTTCTGGCTGCTGGCGCGGCCGAGACCGTAAATATACGTCAGCGCGATGTCAATGCGTTTCTCTTTGGGCAAATCAACGCCCGCGATTCTGGCCACTCCGGGGCACCTCCTGTGCGTCGGTCACTGCCGAGGGCGGTTCAGCCCTGTCGCTGCTTATGCTTCGGCTTCTCGCAAAGCACCCGGACAATTCCGCGACGCCGGATGATCTTGCATTTGTCACACATCTTCTTCACGGACGTGCGAACCTTCATGTTCGTATCCTTCTCGGTAACTTGGGCGCGCGCAACGCGGCTTTCGAGCCAGGAACCGACTCAACCAACTCCGGCCGACGACAATTACTTGAACCGGTAGGTGATCCGCCCGCGCGTCAGGTCGTAAGGCGAGAGCTCCAACTGCACCCGATCCCCCGGCAAGATGCGGATGTAGTACATTCTGATTTTCCCCGAGACATGCGCCAGCACTTCGTGGCCGTTCTCCAACTCCACGCGGAACTGCGCATTCGGGAGCGTCTCCCTGACGGTGCCCTCGACTTTCACCGCTTGTTCTTTGGGCATAAGCTCTCTCTCTCGGGCCCGCGCTCTCCGCTGGGACAGGGAACCTCACTCGGGTTCCGGTTCCCCCGTCAGCACCACGGGGCCTGTCTCCGTAATGGCCACGGTGTGCTCGTAGTGCGCCGACAGGCTATTGTCCGCGGTCGACACGGTCCACCCGTCGTCCTCGGACACAACATCATAGTGACCGAGATTGACCATGGGCTCGATGGCCAACGTCATCCCCGGAACCAAACGTGGTCCGGGCCCGGCTGAAACAAAGTTCGGAACGTCCGGCGCCTCGTGGATGTATTTCCCGACGCCGTGGCCGGTAAGCTGTCTCACAACGGAGTAGCCGCCGCTCTCCGCGGTTCGCTGGATCGCCCGGGAAATGTCGCGCATCGTTCGCCCGACATGGCACTGATCGATGGCCGCCTGCAATGACTCGAACGTCACGTGCATCAGCCGTCGCGCCTTTTTGCCGACGCGTCCGACCTCCACGGTGCGGGCGGAATCGGCGTGGTATCCGCGGAAGCAGACACCCAAGTCCAGGCCGACAATATCGCCGCGCACCAGCTTGCGGTCGGTGGGAATACCGTGCACCACCTGCTCGTTTACCGACGCGCAGATGGCTGCGGGGTACGCCCGCTCCCGGTTGAATGGAGGCGAGTAGTCCTTGAAAGAGGGCGTCATCCCCTCGCTCTGCAAGAACTCCTCCGCCAACCGATCTAACTCAAGCAATGTCACGCCGGGGCGGGCAGCCTCCTCCATCAGGGACAGCGCCTGCCACGCCACCTTTCCGGCTTCGCGCATCAAGGCGAGCTCTTGAGGCGACTTCAGCACCAGCGGCGGCTTGTGGCTCACAGCGAAATCCCACTCCGGTCCGGCTACGCGCCCAACGCCTCGCGGATTGACGCCGCGATGGCGGCGGGATCGCCCACGCCGTCGATCTCGTGCAAGCAACCAGTGGCTCGGTAGAACTCTATCAGCGGCTGCGTCTGCTCGTGGTAGACTCTCAGTCGATTCCGCACCGTTTCCGCGGAGTCGTCGCTTCTCTGCGTCAACGCACCGCCGCAGCGATCACACGTGCCGTCGGTCTTGGGCGGCTGCGTCACCACATGGTAGATGGCGGCGCAGACCGGGCAGGAGCGCCGACCAGTGATTCGGCTCTCGATCTCGCCGTCAGGAACCTCGATATCGACTACGGCCTCCAACTGGACGCCAAGCGCCTCCAGAATCGCGCTCAAGGCCTCCGCTTGAGGCACGGTCCGCGGGAAGCCGTCCAGCAGAAAGCCCTTGTCGCAATCAGGCTTGGAGACACGCACCTGCAGAATCTGCAGCACCAAGTCGTCAGGAACCAGCTCGCCTCGGTCCATGCACGCAGCGGCCTGCTTGCCGAGGGCTGTCGCGCCCGCTCGTTCCTCGCGGAGGAGATCCCCCGTCGAGATCTGCGGTACGCAGAAGGTCTGCGCGAGTTTCGCAGCCTGCGTTCCTTTTCCGCTACCGGGGGGGCCGAGCAAGATGAGTCGCATAGCTGCTTCCCTTAGCTGGTGAAGCCCTCGTACTGCCGCAGTTTCAACTGCTGGTCGATCTGCTGCACCGTGTCCAACGCTACGCCGACCATGATGAGCAGCGAGGTGCCACCGACTAAGCCCTTGAAGGTCGTCACTCGAGTCCAGTCCGGGACGTAGTACTGCATCAACGCGATCACGCAAAGGAAGAGGGCGCCGCCGAACGTCACCCGGGTCATGACGCGGTCGAGGTACTGGGCCGTCGGCAAGCCTGGGCTGAATCCTTGGACCTGGCCGCCGTACTTCTTCAGGTGGTCCGCCACGTCCCGCGGGTTGAAGATCACCGCCGTGTAGAAATAGGTGAAGCCAATCACCAGCAGCGCGTAGAGGATAGCGGCGACTGCGCTCTGGCCCGGCGTGAACATGTCCAACACGAACTGCTTCACCCCGGCCATGTCGATGACTCGGCCGCCGAGGGGAATCGAGTTCGGCAGGAACTGCGCGACGGTTGCCGGAAACAGCGACACCGAAATCGCGAAGATGATCGGGATGACGCCCGCTTGGTTGATGCGGATTGGCAAGTGAGTCCGTACGCCACGGATCACCCTCCGCCCAGCAATTCGGTCGCCATACCTCACCGGAATCCTTCGCTCTCCCAACTGGACGCAAACGATTGCAGCGATGGTTGACACGAAGATGATCAGCAATAGCAGGATATTGAGGAAGCCGATGGCGCCCGTCCGCAGCAGTTCCGCCGTGCTGCGAATGTAACTCGGCATGTCCGTGACGATGCCTGCGAAGATGATCAGCGACACGCCATTCCCGATGCCTTTGTCGGTGATCTGCTCACCCAGCCACATCAGGAAGGCAGTCCCTGCCGTTACGGTGAGCACGATCTTCAGCATGACCAGCGGGCTCGTGCTGCGCGGGATCACCTGCATCCCCTTGAGCCACGTGGTTACGCCGAAGCCCTGCACGAAGGCGAGCGCTACGGTCAAGTAGCGAGTGTACTGTGAGATCTTCCGCCTGCCGTACTCGCCCTCTTTGGATAGCTCCTCAATGGCGGGAACGGCGATGTGCAGCAACTGGAAGATAATGGACGCATTGATGTAGGGCATGATCCCCATCGCGAAGATGGAGAAGCGCTGAAGGGCGCCGCCGGAGAACGTGTTGATGAGTCCCAGGAGGTTCCCGGAGAACAGGTTCGCCATCTTGCTCCGGTCGATTCCCGGCACCGGCATCCAGCAACCGAGAACGAAGACGGCGAGCATCCCCAACACGTAGAGCATCCGGTTGCGAAGATCCGGAAGGGCGAACGCCTTAACCAGCGATTGCCACACGTCAGATTACCTCGACGGCGCCGCCGGCAGACTCGATCTTCTCCCGAGCGGCGGCGCTGAAATGATGGGCGACTACCGTGAGTGGCTTGGTCAACTCACCGTCTCCCAGAATGCGGAGACCTACGTGCCGGCGATCCATGAGCCGCTGCTCCCGCAGCAACGCAGGAGTCACCTTGGTGCCGGTCTCAAACGCTTCCAGGCGGCCGACATTGAGCACGGCATACTCCCGGCGGAACATGCCAATGGGCATCGCGCCGCCACTGACGCCGCGCTGTTTTGGCAGACGCCGATGCAACGGCGTTTGCCCGCCTTCGAAGCCGGTCCGGATCGACGCGCCCCGCCGAACCTTCTGGCCGTTCTGGCCTTTGCCGCAGGTCTTCCCTAAGGTCGACCCGGTTCCACGGCCAACACGCTTTCGGTTACGTTTCGACCCTGCAGGGGGTCTAAGTTCACCCAACTTCACTGGCGTGCTCCTCTACCGGCGTGGCCGTCAACTCGTCGCTTCCACCGTCACCAGATGCCGGACGTGATTCACCATCCCCTGAACTGACGGGTTGTCGGGCCTTGTCACCGTCTGGTTCAACTTGGTCAGTCCGAGGGCTCTGAGCGTCCTCTTGTGAGGCTCCTTCGAGCCGATCGGGCTCTTGATCAACGAGATCTGCAACTGGCTGCTCATGAGTCAGCAGTTCCTCCTCAAGCCGAAAATAGCGCGGGATCGGGAGTTCGTCCACCGATTTCCCCCGGTCCTGGGCGACCTGTTCCGCCCGGAACAAGCGCTGCAAGCCATCCACCGTGGCGCGAATCGCGTTGATCTTGCTCTTGGCTCCCAGTCGCTTGGTCAAAATGTCCTTGATGCCCGCCGCTTCCACGACAGCGCGAACTGGGCCACCGGCGATAACACCGGTGCCGGGCGCCGCTGGCCTTAGCATGACCCGGGTGGCGCCGGTCCGGCCGACAACTTCGTGGGGGATCGTGCGCCCAACCATCGCAACCTCAAAGAGGCTCTTCTTAGCGGCTTCGCCGCCCTTGCGGATCGCCTCTGGAACCCCAGCGGCCTTGCCAACTCCCGCGCCGACGATGCCTTTGCCGTTGCCGACAACGACCAGCGCACTGAAGCTGAAGCGGCGCCCGCCCTTGTGCACTTTGGCGACGCGATTGAGGTCGACCAGTCGCTCTTCCAGGTCTTCCAGACTATCCGGATCGATTCTTGGCACTCGTTCTCCTCCAGACCAGACTTGCCGGGATCAGAATTCCAGCCCGGCCGCCCGGGCTCCGTCCGCCAAGCTCTTGAGTCGGCCGTGATACAGCCGCCCGTTGCGGTCGAAGACTACTTTGGTGAGGCCCTTCTCCAGAGCCCGCTTCGCCGCCAGTTCCCCGACAACGGCCGCACCAGCTACATTCCCCGAGGCCCGGCCTTCCTGGCGCAGCGCCGGATCCAGAGTCGAAGCCGACGCCAGCACCTGACCGGTATCGTCATCGATGAGCTGCGCGTAGATGTGTCGTAGACTGCGGTAGACCGAGAGCCGAGGTCGCTCGGCAGTGCCGTGGACGCGATGCCGGACTCGGCGCTTACGCTTCAGTAGTCGTTGTTCTTTCAGGTCTATGCGCATAACCGATGCTACTCTCGTCTCAAGTCAATATGGCTGGCTCAACCGCCGGTCTTGGCGGCCTTGCCGAGCTTCCGCCGAATGCGCTCGCCCCGGTAGCGAATGCCCTTCCCTTTGTACGGCTCCACCGGCCGAACCGAACGGACAGAATCCACGAAATCGCCCAGAAGCTGCTTGTCTATTCCCCGGCACGTAATCACCGCCGCCAGGTAGCCGCTGTCCGCCGTCGGGCTGAGCTGTTGGATCTCTACCTCGATACCGGCCGGTGCCACCAGCTCCACCGGGTGGGAGAACCCCGCTTGCAGCACAAGCTTGCGGCCTTGGACTTCCGCACGATAGCCGACTCCACGGAGTTCCAGAATCTGGGTGAATCCCTCGGTAACGCCGGTAACCATGTTTGCAATCAGCGACCGCGCCAGACCATGCAGGGCCCGATCCTGCCGCTCGTCACTGGGACGAGTCACCCGGATCGCGCTATCGTCCACCAGCACCCCAAGCACCGCGGGCACGGAGCGGTCCAACTGCCCCTTGGGGCCACTCACGGTCACGTGGCCGGCTTCACACTGTACGGTCACGCCCGCCGGAATGGGAATAGGGACTTTTCCAACTCGAGACATCGTGAACCTCCAGCGCTCGCCAACGTGGCAAACGCCTCAGTATACCTCGCAGAGCAGCTCCCCGCCGATCTGCAATCGGCGGGCATCGCTGTCCGTCATAACACCGCGACAGGTGGACAAGATGGCGACGCCCATACCGCCAACCACCCGCGGGACGCCGGTCCGTTGTACATAGCGACGGCGGCCGGGAGTGCTGAGCCGACGCAATACACTGAAGGGGGGGACCCCCTCATCGAGGTAGCGCAGCATGACGCGCAGCACTCCCTGCTTGGTGTCTTCGACCACCTGGTACCCGCGGATGTAGCCCTCTTCCTGCAGGATACGGGCGATCTCGACTTTGGTGCCCGACGACGGCATGTTGACCTCGTCGAACTTCGCCTTCGCGCCGTTACGAATGCGCGTTAGCATATCAGCAATTGGATCGGCTATGGCTCCCAAAGAGGTCCTCCGTTCACTTCCCAGCGGCGGCCGTCTACCAACTGGACTTCGTCACGCCAGGGATCAGTCCGCGATGCGCATTCTCGCGGAAGCAGATGCGGCAGATGCCAAACTTGCGCATGTACGCCCGAGGCCGACCGCAGAGGCCGCACCGGTTGTAGCCGCGCGTCTTGAACTTGGGAGTACGCTTCGATTTGTTAATCAGCGCTTTCTTCGCCACCGTGTCTCTCCTCTGTGGCTCAGGGTGTGCCCTGGTCGGCTGCCCGGAGCGGCAGACCCAGGGCACGCAGCAGGGCAGCGCCCTCTTGATCACTATTCGCAGACGTCACAAGACTGACGTTCATGCCCCGAACGCGAGCCACTTTGTCCAGGTCCAGCTCCGGGAAGATCAACTGCTCGCGAAGACCGATGGTGTAGTTCCCTCGACCATCGAATCCCCGCATCGGTAGCCCCTGAAAATCGCGAATACGAGGCAATGCCACATTGAAAAGCCGGTCAACGAACTCGTACATCCGCAGCCCGCGCAACGAGACCTGGCACGCGATCGCCATCCCGGTCCGCACTTTGAACGCGGCAACGGAGCGCTTCGCGCGGTTGATCCGCGGCTTCTGCCCGGTGATGATCGTGAGTTCCTCTACGGCGGCATCCAGGAACTTGGCGTCGTCCTTTGCCTCGCCGACACCCATATTCACCACGACCTTCACCAGTCGCGGGACTTGCATGAGGTTCCCGTACCCGAACTGCTGCTTCAGTTGCGGCACGATTTCCTCTCGATAGCGCTGTTGCAGTCTTGCCATCTATACTTCTCCATCGACGGCCCCGGTTGGCGGGGTCGTCCTGCTCAGACGTCGTCCAGAGTCTCCTGGCATTTCTTGCACGCCCGGGTGCGCCCGCCGTCTCCAGCCGCCACGTACCGCACCGTGGTTGGTCGGTCGCACCGCGGGCAGACCAGGCGCACGTTCGAGACATCGACGGGTGCCGGCATCTCTATGCGGCCGGACTGCATCTGCTGGACGCTCGTTCGGCGACCGCCGCGACGGTGTCGGGTCACCATGTTGACGCCCTGAATCACCAGCTTGCCTTGCGCGCGCAACACGCGGAGCACTTCGCCGCGGCGCTTGGAGTCGTCGCCGGATATGACAACGACTTCGTCACCGCGTTTGATTCCTAAGCCTTGACGGCCCACGTTTGAACCTTTCTGTCCTGTCACCTGCATGCCTCCGGGTCGGCGCCTACCGGCCGGCTCTTACCAGACTTCCGGCGCGAGCGAAACGATCTTCATATAGCGGCGATCTCGCAATTCGCGCGCTACCGGGCCGAAGATCCGGGTTCCGCTCGGATTGCCCTGGGTGTCGATGATCACGGCCGCATTTTCGTCGAAGCGGATGTGAGAGCCATCGCCACGGCGGATCCCCCGTCGGGTCCGCACGATCACCGCCCGGACCACTTCCCCCTTCTTCACGGGGGAACCGGGGCTGCTCTGTTTCACTGCGCAGACGATCTCATCACCAATGTTCGCGTAGCGTCTGTTGGAGCTGCCGACGATCCGGATGCACAATAGCTCGCGCGCCCCGGAGTTGTCTGCCACCTTCAAACGGGTCTCTTGTGTGATCATCGAGGTCTCTTTCTCACGAACACTACGAACTTGCTTACCCTACCCCGACAGCGTCTTGACTGAATGGTGGGGAGCGGGACTCACCAGAGTCAGCTCCCCTCCTCGCGTCCCTTCGCCTCTGCGACGATCTGGTCGGTGAGGTGTGCGGGCACTTCCTCGTAGTGCGAAAACTCCATGGTGAAGCTCCCCCGACCGCTACTCATCGAGCGCAGGTCGGTAGTGTACCGCTGGATCTCCGCCAAGGGAACCTGGGCGCGGATGACCTGCTCGGCGCCCTGTGGATCCACCCCCACAATGCGGCCGCGCTTCCCGTTGAGGTCACCGATGATATCGCCCACCGAACTCTCCGGAACGCAGACTTCCAAGTCCATGATGGGTTCCAGCAGGTACGGCCCAGCTTGCTGGGCGGCAGTCCGAAAGGCCATCGAGCCGGCGATCTTGAAGGCAATGTCGGACGAGTCGACAGCGTGATAGCTGCCGTCGTACAGCGTCACCTTCGCGTCCACAAACGGATACCCTGCGACTACCCCTTGCATCAGCGCCTCTTCGACGCCCTTCTGCACCGAGGGGATGAACTTCCCTGGAATTGCGCCGCCAACGATGGCGTTCACGAACTCAAAACCTTCGCCCCGAGGCTGAGACGCAACCTCCAGCCAGCAATCTCCGAACTGGCCGCGGCCGCCCGTCTGCCGTTTGAAGCGGCCTTGCGCCTTCGCGGCACCTCGGATGGATTCCTGATAGGCAATCCGTGGAGCCCGCGTCTCAACGTCGACGCCGAAGCGCTCCTGCATCCGCTTACACATTATGTCAAGGTGCAGGTCCGCCATCCCGGTGATGATGGTCTCGCTGGTGACAGGATCGCGGCGCCAGATGAAGGTGGGGTCTTCCTCCGCAAGTCTGGACATGGCAACGCCCAGTTTGTCTTCTTCGCCACGGTTCGCAGCCGAGATCGCGAGAGAAAGCGACGGGCGCGGGAAATCGGGCGGCGCGAGAACAAGCTGAGCGTCCTCCGTGCACAACGTGTCCCCTGTGCGCGTCGTCTCCAGCTTAGCTACCGCGACCAACTCTCCCGGTCCGGCATTGCCGATCGGCTGCAATTCCTTCCCTTGCGGCCGGAATACCTGCGTCAGGCGCTCGCGCTCTCCCCGCACCGAATTGAACGCTTGGAGATCCGCCTTGGCGGTCCCGGAGCACACGCGGAAATAGCTCAGCCGACCGACATAGGGATCGGTGATGGTCTTGAAGACGAGAGCTGAGAACGGCTCAGCCGCCGTCCCCTTCCGCACTACCTCGCCGTCGCCCTCCGGCTTGGTGCCAACAACGTCGCGGCCCTCTCCGGCCGGCGCCGGGAGACACTTCACCATGATATCGAGAAGCCGGTCGAGCCCCACCTGCTTCTCGGCCGAGACGCAAACGACCGGCACGCAGCTTCCTGCCGCGACCGCGCCGCGCAAGCCGCGCCAAATCTCGTCAACGGTGAGTGCTTCCTCTTCCAGGTACTTTTCCAGCAGGTCGTCGGCGCCCTCGGCGGCAGCCTCACAAAGCGCCTCCCGGTAGCTCGCCAGTTCCTCCGCAGCCTCCGCAGGCACCGCACCTTCGGTGCTTGCGCCGCCTTCGTAGCTAAACACTCGCTCCGCGACAACGTCGAGGACGTGGCGGAACTCGGGGCCCTGATCCAGCGCCGCGAGAATCGGGACCGCACGCATACCCAGCCGCTCACTGAGTTGGTGCACCACCGCCGGGAAGTCAGCCCGTTCCGCGTCTACCTTATTGAGGACAACCACGCAGGCGTTGCCTGACTCTTGCAGCCGACGCCAGATGCGCTCCGTTTGCACCTCAACGCCCATGTAGCTACAGACAACCAGGGCCGCAGCGTCGCAAACTCGCAGTGCCGCACACACTTCGCCAAAGAAGTCCGCGTACCCCGGCGTGTCCACAAAGGTCAGGCGATGGCCTTGATGTTCACCGTCTCCCACCGCAGCACTGATGCTGATGCCTCGGCTTCGCTCCTCTTCAAGGTAATCGAAGAGGCTCGTGCCTTCGGCGGCCTTGCCCAAGCGGGAGGTCTGGCCACACTGGTGCACCAAGGCGTCCGCCAGAGTAGTCTTCCCGACGCTGCCGTGGCCGACGATCGCGATGTTCCGGAGCTGCTGAATATCCAAGGGTGCCATTCCCTTTCACGCCCCCCGGTCAACCGGAGGAAGCGAATGGAGTCATCCGCGCGATTTCTCTACGATCTTCACTACCCGCCAGAACTTGTTCCGGCTAAGCGGTCGCGTCTCGGCGATCTGCACCAAGTCGCCCACATGGCATTCGTTCCGCTCATCGTGGGCCTGCACCTTGTGGCTGCGCCGAATCACCCGTTCATAGAGCGGGTGGCGGCGGACGTGCTCAAGGGACACGACAACCGTCTTGTCCATGCGATCACTAACGACGCGCCCTTCTCGCATTTTCCGTTGACGACGATTCTCCATCCGAGCTTCTCACCTTGCCAATAAATGCACCGGGCGTGCGACGCCGCGGCTCAAGTCTGCTCCGCCAGCTCCCGTTCGCGCAAAACGGTCCTCAGGCGAGCGATGTTCTTGCGGCACTCCCGAATGGCCATGGTATTGACGAGTTGGTTCCGGGAAGCCTGGAACCGAAGCTCGGTGAGCTTCCTGCACAACTGGGACAGTTCCAGTCCCAACTCCACCGTGCCCGTCTCCCGGAAACGGGCCATCACTTCACGTACCTTTTCCTCAGCCACTCTGCGCCTCCTCCCGGCTAACGAACCGTGTCTTCAGCGGCAGCTTGTGGGCCGCCCGCCGCATCGCTTCGCGAGCGAGCTCAGGCGCCACCCCAGACATCTCAAAGAGAACGCGGCCGGGCTTGATAATGGCTACCCAGTACTCTGTAGGACCTTTCCCGCTGCCCATGCGCGTCTCAGCGGGCTTCTTGGAGACCGGTTTGTGCGGGAAGATACGGATCCAGATCTTGCCATGGCGCTTGACATGGCCGGTCATAGCTACGCGGGCTGCCTCGATCTGCCGTGAGGTCAACCAACCCACTTCCAGCGCCTGCAGCCCAAACTCGCCGAAGGAAACGTCGGCGCCGCGCTGCGCTTTCCCTTTCCGCCTGCCTCGATGAGACTTGCGGTACTTGGTACGACTAGGCATTAACATGTGCCGCACCCTCCTGCTGTGTGGGAACGGCCGGGGTCTCCGCTACGGGCACAGGGTCCGCTACGGGCCCAGGCGCCGCAGCCACCGGTGCCGCCGCTGACGTTGCCACCGGCGTTTCTTCAAGGGCCAGAGGTTCCACGTGTCGCGGCGCCGGCGGGACCTTCTTCACGGGCAAGATCTCGCCCTTATAGATCCATACTTTCACGCCGATGTTGCCGGCCGTAGTCTTCGCAGCAGTGAAGCCATAGTCGATGTCGGCGCGCAAGGTATGGCGGGGCACCTTGCCTTCACCGACGGTCTCAGTGCGGGCCATTTCGCTGCCGCCCAGACGACCGGAACAGGTGACCTTGACGCCTCCCGCCCCCACTTTCATAGTGCGCTGAACCGCGGTACGCATCGCCCGCCGGAATGAAGCCCTTCGGCTGAGCTGAAACGCAATCGACTCGGCCACCAGAAACGCGTCCAACTCAGGCTGCCGAATCTCCTCCACGTTGATGTGGACTTCCTTGCCCACGCCCTTCTCCAGATCCTTGCGGATTTCCTCGACGCCCTTGCCGCCACGCCCAATGACAACGCCGGGCTTGGCCGTGTGAACGGTGATGCTGATCCGGTTGGCGGCGCGCTCGATGTCCACCCCGGAGACGCTGGCATTCTCCATGCGACCTACCAAGAACCGCCGGATCTTTGCATCCTCCAGCAGGAACTCGCGGTACTGCTTCTTAGAGTACCAGTTGCTGCGCCACGGCTTGTTGATGCCAAGCCGAAAACCGGTAGGGTGTACCTTCTGTCCCATCTACGCTCCACTCCTCTCCGCACCGCGCTCCTCAAGCACCACCGTCACGTGCGTCATGCGTCGCCGGATGACGTCCGCCCGACCGCGCGCCCGGGGCTTCATGCGCCCGAACGACGGGCCCTGGTCTGCGGTAGCCGTCAGGACGTACAGCGCGTCGCGGTTCATCTCGTGGTTGTTCTCGGCATTGGCTGCCGCCGAGCGCAAGACCTGGCCCAGCACGCGGCCGGCCCGGTTCGGGAGCAGTGACAAGGTCGTCTCAGCCTCAGCCAACGGCTTGCCCGCAACCAACTGCGTTGCCAGCCGCATCTTCCGAGGCTGAATTCTCGCGAATTTCAAGCTTGCTTTCGCCGCCATGGGTACTTCCTTCGCTCCAAAGTCCAACGAGTTACGTCAACGTGGTCGAACGCTCTGTGTGACTGCCATGGCGCCGAAATGTCCGAGTCGGGGCGAATTCGCCCAACTTGTGGCCCACCATGTTCTCAGTGACGTAGATCGGGACGTGCTTCCGACCGTCGTGTACGGCGATGGTGTGACCGACCATATCCGGGAAGATTGTCGACCGCCGAGACCACGTGCGGACAATCCGCTTCTCGCCGGTCTCGTTCATGCGATCGACTTTTTCCAGCAGACTCGGTTCGGCGTAAGGGCCCTTCTTCAACGAGCGGGGCATGCGTGGCTTTCCTCCTCGCAGAGCGGCCGGTGGCGGCTAACGCTCCGCGCAGCGCTACTCCTGCTACTTACCGTAGCGTCGCCGCACGATCAGTTTGTCAGACGGCTTACGACGACGCGTCCGATAGCCGATGGCCGGGACGCCCGTCGGACTGACGGGGCCGCTCTTCCGCCGCCCTACGGAAGTGCCGCCCTCGCCGCCGCCGTGCGGATGGCAGTCGGGATTCATTGCTTTTCCACGGACCTTCGGCCGGCGGCCGCGGTGCCGGTTTCGCCCGGCCTTGCCCAGCGTGATGGACTCGTGTTCCAGATTTCCGACCTGGCCGATGGTGCAGCGACACGTTACATGAACCAGCCGCACCTCGCCAGACGGGAGCCGCAGGTGAGCGTACTTGCCCTCCCGCGCCATCAACTGCACGCTGGAACCGGCGCTGCGACCAAGCTGGCCGCCTCGGCCGGGGGTCAACTCTACATTGTGAATGGTCGTCCCCAACGGGATCTGGCTCAACGGCAGAGCGTTGCCGACGCGAACCGAAGCGCTCTCTCCGGAGAGAACGGATTCGCCCACGCGCAGCTGCTCCGGCGCCAGTATGTACCGCTTCTCACCATCAGCGTAGTGAATAAGGGCGAGGCGCGCAGACCGGTTTGGGTCGTACTCAACGGCGTGGACAATCCCCGGCACTCCGTCTTTGTTCCGCAGAAAATCGACCACCCGGTAGCGCCGCTTGTGTCCGCCGCCTCGCCGGCGCTGGGTGACGCGTCCTTGATTGTTGCGGCCCGCGGTCTTTGTCAGCGGGCGTAGCAACGACTTCTCGGCGGTCGTCCGTGTGATCTCCTCAAAGGTGTACCCACTCATCCCTCGGCGGCCGGGACTCGTCGGTTTGAACTGCTTTATCGGCATTCCAGGCTCTCCCTTGCTGACGGAGAAGCGGTCGGCACAAGTGGCTCTCGCTCGCGCCGCTTCGTTGCCCCGCGCCAGCAGCGCGGGCGCAGGCATTACGCCTCGTAAATCGCGATGGTCTCGCCCGGCTGCAGGGTCACGATCGCCTTCTTCCAGGCTGCCGTCCGGCCTTCCTGGAACCGCCCCAGGCGCCGGCCCTTGCCCCGGTAGTTCATCGTGTTCACCTGCGTGACGTGCACCTCAAACATCTCTTCTATTGCGCGACGTATCTGAATCTTGTTTGCAGCACCCCGAACGCGGAACGTGTACTTGTTCTGCTGAACAGCCGCAACGCTCTTTTCGGTGATGATCGGGCGCTCCAGGATGAGAGTCAGCTCAGACATCAGCTCAGCCTTCCTTCCAGGGCGGCGACCGCCTCGCAAGTGGCGATGATCTTGTCACAGTTCAGTACATCGAGAGCGCAGAGGAGCTGAGCGTGCACCGATTTCGCCTTGGGCAGGTTGCGGACGGAAAGCGAGGTAGGCTGGTCCATCCCCGTGGTCACCAAGACAACGCGCCCGGTAGCCGACAGAGCCGAAAGCATCTGGGCCACCACTTTGGTCTTGGGCTCCTCCGTGCGAAGCGCGTCGATCACACACAGGTCGTTATCGCCCAAGCGAGAGACCAAGGCGCTTCGCAATGCCTCCTGCCGGAGCTTGCGCGATACCGCTTGGCGGTAGCTTCGCGGATGCGGCCCGTGAACAGTGCCGCCGCCGCGGAAGTCCGGCGCCCGCCGAGAGCCGTGCCGAGCTCGGCCGGTTCCCTTCTGTCGCCAGGGCTTCTTGCCGCCGCCCCTCACTTCACCCCGGGTCTTGGTGTTCACTGTGCCTTGGCGCTTCGCTGCCAACAGCGCAGTGATCACCTGATGCAGAACAGCTTCGTTGGGGGCTGGACCGAACACAGCCTCACTAAGAGCCAGCCTGCCGCTCTTTTCACCAGCCATGTTGTAGATGTCAACTTCGGGCATCGTCGCTCCTCCGCCTGCTCGCGGAACCATCTTCGCTACTGGACCTCGACTCGCACGTAGCCGCCGGGGGCCCCTGGAATGGCGCCCTGCACCAGCAGAATGTTGCGGTTGGCGTCAACACCAACGACGCGCAATCCTCGGACAGTCACCGTCCGGTTGCCCATCTGGCCCGGACTGCGCTTGCCTTTTGGCACGCGAGCAGCGTCCGTGGCGCCAGCCGAGGCAGGCTTCCGGTGAATCTTGGAGCCGTGAGAAGCCCCTTGCCCCTTGAAGCCGTGGCGTTTCATCGCTCCTGCAAAGCCGCGGCCCTTGGAGACTCCTTGCACTTTGACGACATCCCCGGCGGTGAAGATGGAAGCCTTCACTTCTGCGCCTGGAAGAAGCTGTTCACCCTCGTGCACCGGGAACTCTGCCAGCCGCCGCAGCGGAGCCACCCCAATCGCCTTGAACTGGCCCGCCTCGGGCCTACTAGCCTCTGCGTGACCTCGATGGTGGGCGCGCCCCCGCTTGATCGGGGTGCCGCTCTGCTCCGTCCGGCGTTTCGCCGGTCGGTACGGATCAAAGCCCAACTGCACCGCCTCGTATCCGTCACGGTCACGAGTGCGCCGTTGAACCACGTAGCAGGGACCGGCCTCGATCACTGTGACCGGCGTGGCTCGGCCGCCCTCTTCGAGGACAGTCGTCATCCCCACTTTCCGTCCGAGTATGCCTTTCAGTTCACCCATCTACGTATCTCCACCGGGTCGACTGACTCTACAACTTGATCTCAATGTCCACGCCGCTGGGCAAGTCAAGGCGCATCAACGCATCCACCGTCCGCTGTTCGGGGTTCAGGATGTCGATGAGCCGCTTGTGGGTCCGGATCTCAAAGTGCTCCATGGACTCTTTGTTCACAAACGGCGAACGAATCACACAGTAGATGTTCTTGTCCGTGGGCAACGGCACCGGGCCGCAGATTCCGGCTCCAGTCTGGCGTGCCGTCCGCACGATTTCCTCGCCGGACTGGTCCAGCAGTTTGTGGTCGAATGCCTTCAGCTTGATACGGATCTTATCGCCCTGCATGCGTTGGCTCCTTACAGCGCGCTTACGCTACCACGCCGGTGATAACGCCGGCGCCGACGGTGTGACCGCCCTCGCGGATGGCGAAGCGGAGTTGCTCCTCCATGGCGATGGGAACGATCAGCTCGATGTCGATGGCGATGTTGTCGCCCGGCATGACCATCTCTACGCCTTCCGGCAGGTTCAGCGTGCCGGTCACGTCGGTGGTTCGGAAGTAGAACTGCGGCCGATAGCCGGTGAAGAACGGCGTGTGACGGCCGCCTTCATCCTTCGTCAGCACGTAGCACTCCGCCTTCGCCTTGGTGTACGGCTTGATGGAACCGGGCTTGGCGACGACCATGCCTCGCTCGACGTCGTCGCGGTCGATGCCGCGTAGCAGCAGCCCGACATTGTCGCCTGCCTGCGCCTGGTCCAGCAGCTTCCGGAACATCTCGATGTCAGTGCACACATGCTTCCGCGTGTCGCGCAGACCGACAACTTCGACTTCCTCCGAGCGCTTGAGAATGCCGCGCTCCACCCGCCCGGTCACTACGGTACCGCGACCGCTGATGGTGAACACGTCTTCCACCGGCATCAGGAACGGCTTGTCGGTCTCGCGCTGCGGATCCGGCAGGTAGCTGTCCAGCGTCTCCACCAACTCGTAGATGCACTGGAACTCGGGCGCCGTTGAATCCGTCGATTCGCTGTTCATGGCACCCAGCGCCGAACCCCGAACCACCGGGATGTCGTCGCCGGGGAACTCGTACTTGGACAGCAGGTCGCGAACTTCCAGTTCCACCAAGTCCAGCAGCTCTTCGTCGTCTACCAGGTCCACCTTGTTCATGAAGACGACGATGTAGGGCACGCCGACCTGACGCGCCAGCAGAATGTGCTCGCGAGTCTGGGGCATGGGCCCGTCCGCCGCCGACACCACCAGCACTGCGCCGTCCATCTGCGCCGCACCAGTAATCATGTTCTTGATGTAGTCGGCGTGACCGGGGCAGTCCACGTGGGCGTAGTGGCGCTTGTCGGAGGAGTACTCCACATGCGCGGTGGCAATGGTGATTCCGCGCTCGCGCTCTTCCGGCGCTTTGTCGATGTCATCGAACGCCACGTAGTTCGCCAGCTTCTTCAGCGCCAGTGCCTTGGTTATCGCGCTGGTCAGCGTGCTCTTGCCGTGATCCACGTGGCCGATGGTGCCCACGTTCACGTGTAACTTGTCTCTTGAAAACTGCTGCTTGCCCATCTCGAACCATTACCTCCTGGAAACGTGTCCGAAGAGCGGGCAGCCGCGCCGCGAGACCTCGTGGCTAAGCGGATGCCACGCGGTTGCCGGCTCTTCGGAGGTGTGCTGGACGCACTTACCCCGAAACAGGAATGGAGCCCACGACCGGGATTGAACCGGTGACCTCGTCCTTACCAAGGACGCGCTCTACCGACTGAGCTACATGGGCTCCAGGCCCCGGAAGGAACGCCTCCCTCGCTAACGCCGGGGCAGCCACGCGAGGCAGTAGAACAAGTGGTGGAGGGGGGAGGATTCGAACCTCCGTAGGGATAACCCAACAGATTTACAGTCTGCCGCCTTTAGCCACTCGGCCACCCCTCCACAGGGGTGCCGCCAGCGCCGAGCTGCTCAAAGCCAGTACCGATCCGCTACTGCGGGTGGGAAATCCTGGAGGGACCAGCAGTCTATAGCAGGACCGCAGGTGCGCGATCCGAACGCACGGCGTGGCGACAGTAGGTCTACAAGCTGGAAAAGAACGGGACTCCCACGCTGGCGGGAGAAATAGAAGTGTGCCCCAAAACCCGCGTGAAGGCAAGAGGGAACGGCCCGGCGACAGAGCCGCCTCCCGCCCCTGGAGGGAGGAAGGGAATGGAGCCGGCGATCCGACTTGAACGGACGACCTACTGATTACAAATCAGTGGCTCTACCAACTGAGCTACGCCGGCTTCACGTGAACAGTCCCTATTATAGCCGGCTGGCGCCGCCGCGGGAAGCTCAAAGCAGCCGAGGACGGAGTTCAGCTCGGAATGCGGCCGCTGCTGGCGAAGCAGCGCCGCTCCTTGAAGGCTAGCCCGATAGCTCTGGCGAGCTTGCGTTTGGCGCGCTGCAGGGCGTTGTCGATGGACTTCACTTCGCGGTTCAGTTCGTACGCAATCTCGTGGTAGGACCTCCCCTGCACGTGGTAGCGCAACACCGTGCACTCCAGGTCGCTCAGCTCCTGCCGGATCCGCGAGATGATCTCCTTGGAGGCCTGCCGATCCATGAGCACCGATTCGGGATCGGTGACCTTGGTCTCCTTCATGATGTCCAGGAGCGTCTTGTCGGAGTCCTCGTCGTAGACCGGGGCGTTCAAGGAAACGTAGGAGTTCAGGGGCACATGCTTCTGCCGCGTCGCGGTCTTGATCGCCGTGATGATCTGACGCGTGACGCACAACTCAGCGAAGGAGCGGAACTGCGACAGCTTGTCGTGGCGGAAGTCCCGGATGGCCTTGAAGAGACCGATCATCCCCTCTTGGACAATGTCATCGTGATCGGCGCCAACCAGGAAGAACGACCGGGCCTTGCCTTCCACGAAGTCGCGGTACTTGTTCAGCAGGTACTCCGTCGCCGGGCCGCTGCCTCTCCGGGCGTACAGCACCACCTGCTCGTCCAGCATGTCGCAGAACTCAAACGATTTCGCCGGTGCTTCTATGGCCGTCATCGACATCCCTCCGCACCTGACAGATTGTGGGGCTCGGTGAGGTCAAGGAACTGAACCATGGCAGCGCTGCCCTTCCTTGCCGGGGAGGCTAAGCGAGTCGTCAGCGGGGACGGGAACTGCTGGACTCGGGGAGAAGAGGGGCGGGACCCGCCACCGTGACCGCCAGCAAGGTGGCTTGCTCCGAGGTCGGCTGGGCGCAGCCGACGGAAGTGTCTGGGGAGTAGCAGTTGGTGAGCGTTCAGAGGTGGCAAGCTCTGCAACCTACTCGGGGGGAGCCGACACTCCCAGGATCAATCCAACAACGGGAACCCGAATCCCGTAGAGACCCAACGCTCTCTCGGGCGACAAGACGGACTGCGAAGAGGGCGGCGAATGAGTGAGGCGGCGGCGACGTTGGGAGATGGATTGGACATGCCATCGTCAATAACGCGCTTCAGATAACCGTTGAGCGGGCTTTCCAACTCAACAGAAGGCGGCTTATAACAACCGGGGCAGGATTGTAATCCAACCAATACCGGGGGTCAAGAACACCGGCAATTTTCGTCTTCCAATGGGCGTTTACGCCCGGGTCCGCGTTGTCCGCTCCGGCTCACTGGCCGGCAAGATCTTCAATCCGGGGCGACTGCGGCCGCACTGACGGCGCAGTGCCGCTCGGTCGGGGCGACGCCTTCTGCGGGTCGGCCTTGGCAGCGGCAGGCGGCTCGACCTTCCCGGGCGGCTCGGCGCCTACACCCACTCGGACGATCCGGTCCTGCGGTTTGAAATAGTCCCGGGAGATGAGTTCTTCAACGACCGTTTCCCCGCCCTGCTTGATGAGGCGCCGGTACCCCAAGCGCAAGCCGTCGCGGCCGCTCTCGTCTTCCACTCTCTGCCCAGCCGACAGACTTCTGTCCTCCAGCTCGACGACCTTGTAGGGGATCACCTCGCGGTCGACGGGGGTCAACTCAACCTGCACTCTCTGCGAGCGATTGCCCAGCGCCATCACCCGGACCCGGCCACTGCCGACACTGGTCCGGAAGTAGAGGGGCAGCGCCGTGTTGTTGCGGAACCGAAGATCGGTCTGACCGAAATAGACCGTGGCGTCCCGCCCGGGGGGGCAGTAGTCGACGGGGCGACTGTGGGGTCGCCGTTGGACGATCTTCAGCCCCGCCAACAGCGCGACGTTGTACATCGTGCTGGCTACCTGGCACACCCCGCCGCCGATGTCGTCGACGACGTCGCCGTTGGCGAAGATCGCCGCCGGGCGGTAGCCCTTGCACTCGAGCCGCGGGCCGACTATGTCGTTGTACGAGAACGTCACCCCGGCGCGCAGCAGCACCTTGTCGAGGAATGAGCCGGCCACCCGCAGGTTGTGCGTCCGGTTCACCTTGCTCGAGTTGTACGTCGTGGCGTACTCAACCAGGACGCAGTCGAGGTGCTTCAAGTCCTCGTACGAGATCCCCGGCTTCTCGCTCTTGAGCACCAGGTCCACCTTGCCTGCCTCGCGAGGGTTCGCGATGGACTCCATCACCTTTTGCCGGCTGTTGTCCACATCGAGGCTCTCTCCCCACTTGCCCGGCTCGACGCGGATCACACCGTCGCGCAGTTCCGCGTAGGCGTCCTGGCACGGGGTGCGGACCTGATCCTTGAGTTGCTTCAGAATCGCAGTGAGAGCACCCTCGTCGAAGACGTATCGGGTCCGGAGGTCGCGCGGCTGAGGGTGTGGGGCCACAGCCATCCTCGCCCGTTCAAACCACGAGCCGGTACGCCCTACTCGGTACGCCCGCCCGAGGACCTCTTCGAGCTGCGGCGAGGCCCCCAGTTGCCTGCAGGTGAAGGACCACTCCTGCCCATGGGCGGCGAGACGAACCTCCTTCGCCAGCGCTCGGGTAGTCTCTTCCTCGACGACCAGCCGCGCCGCCTCACGCGTAAGCCCGCCGACGGGGCGGCCCTCCAAGAGCACGTCGCGCTGAATCAGGCCCTCACGAGGGAACCGCAGGGAGACGTAGCCGGCGCCAATGCCTGCCAACACGAATAGAGTGGCCGAAACGCCAACGATCACGCGCCTCCCTTGGGGGGCGCGCGCCCAGCCGGGTAGTCGAGGGAACATCGGGGTCTGCAGCCACTCCTGTGAATGAACGCCTATCCCCGCAGCGCGGGGTCAAAATGCCAGGACGTGCCCTGCGAGTGGTCCTCCAAGGCGACGCCGAGGCCGCGCAGATCATCGCGAATCCTGTCTGCGAACTGGTAGTTCTTCTGCTGACGGGACTCCCGTCGGTACTCTGTCAGCAGCTCGACCAATTCCTCCGCCAGGCTGCCGCCGTACAGCTCTTCGTCCAGGTCGGCAAACCCCAACACGCCGAACAGCTCAACCAGCGTATCTCGGGCGGCGGCGATCGTCGGCACAGCGGCGGCGGGTGTCGGTTCCGGCAGGGCGGTCGTGAGCCGGTTCAGCTCAGTCACCAGGTCGAACAGCCCGGCAATGGCCTGGGCGGTGTTCAGGTCGTCCTGCATGGCCGCCTCGAACTGGTCTCGCGCTGACTCGACTGCATCCGTCAGTTCAGAGCTTGACACCTCGTCGCCCGGCGCGGCCTGATCCAGTCTGCGAGTCGCTTCGCGGAGCGCGGCTTGCACCCGCTGGAGTGCCGCCGTCGCCTGTTGGAGGCACCCGTCGGTGAAGTCCAGCGGACTGCGGTAGTGCGCGGTCAGGAACAGCATCCGCAGCACCTGAGGCGTCGTCCGCTTCAGCATGTCGCGCACGGTGATGAAGTTGCCCAGCGACTTGGACATCTTCTCACCGCCCACGTTGAGCACGCCACTGTGTAGCCAGTAGCGGACAAACGGGTGCACGCCGGTGCCGGCTTCGGACTGCGCCAGCTCGTTCTCATGGTGCGGGAAGATCAGTTCGCGGGCCCCGCCGTGGACGTCGAATCCGGGGCCGAGGTACTTGGTCGACATCGCGGAACACTCGATGTGCCAGCCCGGCCGGCCCTGCCCCCACGGGCTCTCCCACGCCGGTTCGCCTTCCTTGGCCTTCTTCCACAGGGCGAAGTCTTTGGGGTCGGTTTTCTCCTCCAGGTGCTCAATGCGCTCCACCGGGAGATCGTCCAGCGAGCGACCGGAAAGCTGCCCGTACCGACTGAACTCGCTGACGTCGAAGTAGACGCTGCCTGCAGCTTCATACGCGGCCCCGGCTTGGAGGAGGCGCTCGATCAGCTCGATGATCTCGGCGATATGATCTGACACCTTGGGCCTGACGTGCGGCTTCAGGAGGCCGAGCGCCTCGGTGTCCCGGGCTGCCTCGCGAGCAAACCGCTCGGCCAGCTTCAGCGGCTCCTCGCCGGTCTGGCTCGCCCGGTCGATGATCTTGTCCTCGACATCGGTGATGTTCTCCAGGTGGTAGACCTCGTAGCCGGCATGCTCCAGGTAGCGCCGGATCATGTCGTAGACAATGAACGTCCGCGCGTGCCCAATGTGGAGGTAGTCGTACGGGGTGACGCCGCACACATACATCGACACTTTGCCCGGTTCGCGGGGCTGGAGGTCTTCCTTCTGCTTTGTCAGGGTGTTGTAGACGCGCATGCTGACCGCTTTCTCCAGAGCACTTGGCGAGCCCTCTGGTACCCAGGCCGCGTTCGCCGGCACGGCCGACGAAGCACGGAACAGGTGGGGAGAGGGTCACAGGAACCGGATCTTGCCGTGTCTACTGCCCCGTCTCGACCCTTGTGGGAGCCGCGGGAGTAGGGAGCATCCGTCCCCCGTTCGCCTTTACGGCGATTGTATCTCAAGCCCCTATCGACGGTCAATTGGGGGCCGCGCCCGAGGCGCGGAACCCTACGCGCGGCTGTACTCGCTCAGCACGCGCTCCAGGTTGCCACCCAGAACCAGCCGCTTCTCCTCAGGCGACAGGCGGGCGAAAAGTATGGGGCCCAGCCCCCACGGGATGGGCAGATCCTGCAAGTCGGACCCGAACATCAGCCGGTCCGCCCCGAACGCCTCCACCAAGCCCTCACACGCGCGCGGCGTGTGGACGGGGCAGGAGCAGACGTAAAGATTGCGGTGTTGCTTCATCACCTCAGCGTACGCTGAGGTGGCATGTCCAGTAACGAAGCAGGCGTCCGGATAGGTCGTCACCAAGCGTTTCACCTGCTGGGCGGAGCCCCAGTGGTGGTTGAGGATGAGCTGCTTGTGGTCGTGCGCCCACTGGCAAGGCACGTCGATCAGCGGGTGCTCTTCGGGAAAGCCCTGGTAGTGCGGGATGAGCTTGACGCCGCGCAGCCCCAGTGCCTGGCAGCGCGCCAGTTCCCGCAGCATCTCCTCCTTGCCGCGGTGCGGATTCAGGGCGGCAAAACCGTGGAACCGGTCGGGGTGGCGCCGGACGGCGTCGGCGACGAGGTCGTTTCCGAACTGCTCGTCGCTGAACACCACCGAAAAACTGAAGATGCACACCTTCTCCACGCCATGGCGATCCATGTCGCCGACGATGCCGTCCAGGCTGCAGTTCGGCAAGTGGTAGTGACTCGCTCGACCGCCCATGTGCCCGTGGCAGTCCTGGAAGACCACCTCGGGCGGCCGCTTGCCGCTGCGGGCTACCGCGACAAACTCGTCCGCCGGCGGAGGCAGCTCGACTTCCGGGTGCGCTGGCGCGCACCACCGGATCAGCTCTCGGAGATTGTCGCCGGCCAGCCGGCGCTTGTCTTCGGCGGGCAGGTCCGCCATGGTCAGCGTCGCCAACGTACATGCCTGGTTCAGGTGCGGCCAGTTCGAGCCGAAGAGCAGCCGGTGCGCCCCCCAATTCGCCGTCAGGTACTCGATCGCGCGATGCAACCACAGCCCGCTCAACTCCAGCCGCAGGTTCTCACAAGCGTCCAGCGCCCTGTAGACCTGCCTGTTCGTACGGCGAATACGGTGCTCGCTGACGATCACCGGCAGTTGCGGCCAGCGTCGGCAAAGCCCCACAACCTGATCCCAATCGGTACTGTCGATCCCGACGCCCTGCGGCCCGATCTCATCGTGGTTCACGAACACAGGCACGCGCGCCGCCGCCAACGGCTCCAGGAACGCATCCACGCACCAGTCTGACAGACGGAACCGGTACTGCTGCGGGAACAGGAAGAGCGCGCCGACACGGTGCTCCCGCATCTGCTCGAGGAACTCCTCGGGCGGCGGCTGTTCGTCTTTCCCGGCGTGCGGCAACGCCGACCACGCGGGGTGCAGGCGGGGACTGCCGGAGGTGACTTGAAGGACGCGCTGGTTGCCGTCGGCGGGATGGTGCTCCCGACTTAGGCAGTCCAGCACCAACGCCTCGGCGATGCCGTGGTGGTCCATTTCGTCGAGCAGATCCGTAGCGGTGTGGGGGCCGCCGCCCTGCAGCTTCAGGTGACGACCGACAGTGCAGTTGGCGTCGAAGACGTTCCAGTGGTTCATGCGGAAAGGTCCTTTCTGTAAGCGGCAGGTGGTGCAGCCGACGACTGTGTGCACCTGCGTCGGAGCAGCGGTGCGCTCCCAGAGAGTTCGCCGTCCCGCACAGATCTCCGCTCTAACTCCGCGCGCCGACGGGAACGCGGTCCTGCCAACCCGGGGCCGAAGGTCTCCGCGGTCTCGGGGCCGAACTACGGAGACAAGCGGCCAACCGGGTGTTCCGGTGGCTGCCCCCAACCGGAACACAGCGAAGCCCGCAGGAATCACTCATGCCCGCCCGTTGGTTGGGCACCACACCGGATGAAAATGCCACGGTCGGCGCACTGCCGGTCTTCGCAATCTGTAATCTGCAATCTCAAGTCTGCATTCACGTATACCCGCGAAGGTTAAGAACACACCGAAGTCCCGGTGCGACTTCGGCTCCGTCTGGGAGAATACCCTCTGTCCTACGTCTGCTGCACGCCTGCCGGGGAAGTTCCGCGAACTTCCACTTCGGTGTGTTCTTAACCTTCGCGGGTATATCACTGATCCTGTTGGGTGCAACCCTCGCGGGAGCGTGGGGGCCGGTCCGGCTCCTGCGCTGTGGGATGCGGGAGAGACCTCCCCTGGGTGTGGTGCTTGGGGTTCTCGCGGGCTGCTTCCTGGGTATGGTGGCGGGGACAGTGGTCATGTGCGGGGTGGTCTCCGAACTCAGCAACTCAGGCGACGCCTCCGCGGCCATCGCGGAGGCGTTCGTCAGTCTCGTTGCCGGCGGACCATCTGGCGCCGCGGCCGGCGGCTGGTTCGCCGCACTGGTCTACGCCCGCGCACATCGACCGGGCGCCCGGGAGGGCGCGGTCGCCGGCTCGGCCCTTGGTTTGTTGGTCGGCTGGCCCAGTCTCCTCCTGTGTCCGCAGACATTCTTCGATCTGGGCTACCTGCCGGCCCTGACCGTTGCGACGTGGCTCGTGGTTGCTGCGCTGCTTTGCTTGGCAGCGCAGCCGGATTGTGGCACTCCGACCGTTTCAGTCCATGAGGCGGCCAGCAGCGGCGTCTGTCTGGTTGGGGCCTGTCCGTGGTTGCGGCAGCGCTGTTGGTCGCCGATGTCCTGCTCACCTGCGGGCCGCTGCACTACCACGTCACCAGCACCCGAGCATTGGCGGAACGAAGTAGCCGGAAGGGGCTCCGGTACAAGATGCGGGCGAGGGACGGGGTGGTGCGCGGCCACGCAACCGAGTACCTCGCCGAACTCGAACCGGAGGAACTGCTCAACGACCCCGGCCCAGACGGCCGCTACTGCGCGGCACTGCAGCTCGCCAGAAGCGGCGACCCACGGGCGCTCCCTCTCCTCATCGGGACGCTGTCGCGGGGAGAGCCCGCCGCAAGCGCGTTTGGGGTGCCGTGGATGCGCGGCGTCGTTGCCCAGCAAGGTGCAGCGCATGCGCTTGGCGGATATCGCGACGACAGGGCTCTGACCGCCCTGCTGACTGCCGTGGAGCCATTTCGTCGGGCCGTCCGCGCGGAGGAGAGGTCGCTGGGGATCTCGGTCGTCGGCGCGCTGGGGAGGTACGGCGATGCCCGTGCCGTGCCGGCCCTGGTCGATATCCTCTACCGTGGAGGCGACGTATCAACGGGGTACGTGCCCAATACCACGGTACTGCCCTCGGTCGAAGGGAGTGCTGTGAAAGCACTGGCACAGATCGGCAGCAGGGACGCCCTCGAAGCACTGTACCGGCTCGCCCGAAACGGGAGGTCGTGCAGGCTGCTGCGCCAGGCCGCGAATGAAGGGCTTGCCCAGGCGTTAGGCAGTCTGCCCGACGGCCGCTCGCACCGAAGTGTGCCGAGGTCCAACGCAACGCGCCGGTAGGCCGAACAGTGGATGAACTGGCGCCAGCCGAATGCCAGGAGTGGCGCCGCGGCCGGGGCCGTGCTTGGTCTCCTCTTGGGTTGGCTCGGCCTCTACCTGTGCACACAAAGGCTCTCCGAAGGGATCGGCGACACCGGTATCGCCATCTGTCTGAGGCCGCTGGCGCTGCTGGGAATGGCGATCGGGCTGTGGCAGTCACACCGTCTCGCCTCGCCGGCCGGCGCGTTTCAGAGCCGAACACGCCGCCGCTTGGGCGGTCTGGAAATCGCGCTCCTGACCGTGGCCCTCATCCTCGCGTGTGGACCGCGGCGATACCACATGGCCCCCACCTACGACCTGGCACGGCGAGGCGAGGTGACCGGCCTCAAGTACAAGCTTGGGGCGCGCAGCGAGTACGTGCGCCACAACGCGATCAGGCGTCTTGCCGACCTCGCTCCCGACGAACTGCTGCGGCACCCGGACCTGTACGCACGATACACTGCCGCGGCCCAACTTGGCGAGTCCGGTGACCGACGTTGCCTGCCGCTGCTCATCGAGGTCGTCACGTTGGCGCCTCCCGACGCGCGTTGGTGGAAGGGCCACACTCGCACCGACTGGTTCAACGTGCGGTGCAGGGCCGCGCGAGCGCTGAGCCGCTACCACGACGATGCTGCGTTCACGGCCCTGAGGGACGCGCTTGAGCCGTATCGCACCGTGGTCCGGAGCACGGCCGACCCCCACGAGTACTTCGGCAGGTCTGTCAGCGACGCACTCGGCGAACTGGGCGATGAGCGTGCCGTGCCGCTCGCCATCGAGGTCCTCTACCGGCAGGGCGACGCCTCAGCCGGCTACGTGCCGGAGCCGACCTCACCGTACTCGATCGAGGGGCGCGCCGCCAAGGCGCTGGCGCAGGCCGGGACAGAGGACGCGTTCCACGCGTTGGAGCGACTCGTCACGAACGAGTCGTCGAGCGCGGCGCTACGCCAGACAGCCACGCACTGCCTGCACCAACGTCCGCAACGCTGAGCGCGGTTTCGGGGTGCGCGGCCGACAGCCTGCCCCGTCACAATCTCACCGGAACTTGATTACGACCTGCGGCTCAAGCTCGAACTGGAACCCCTCGCTCCCTTTGAGCAGGGGCTTGAGCGCCTCCAGGTCCTGGGCGGCGGGGCCGAGCTTTGCCAGTTCCTTGAGCTTGTCCTGGTTCTCCAGGAGCTTGGCGAATGCGCAGTGGGCTAAGGTCACTCGGTTCCCTTCCGCGTACGTTGCGTTGGTCTCGACGATTTCCTTGCCGCACTCGACGGCCACCGTGATCTCCAGGTCCTTGAACATCTTGAGCATCTCTGGTGGCACCTGCTGGTCGGGCTGCTCTGCGCCCGGCGCATTCTCCTTCGCCGGCTCGTCGTTGGCGGCCGCGGGCGCTGGCTTCGGCTGGGGGACGGTGATCGTCAGCTCAGCCAGCCCCTCGGGCAGCTTGCGCAGCTTGAAGAGGTAGGGCGTCTCCTCCTCCTTCTTCTCCTTGTCCTGGCCCGGCATGTCGGGTTGGCTGTTCTCCGAGAGCCGGATCCTGTTCACGTCCTTGGCGGCATAGGTTGCGACAGTCTGGACCCAGTCGCCGTCTTCGGTCTTCTTGATGCCGAGGAGCTTGACTCCGGGACCGTAGCTGCCTGCCTTGGATTTGAAGGAGTCTTCGCAGAGGAACCCGCCTGTCGGCTTGGCGTCGGCGCCCATGCCTTCGGCAAACCCCGAGAAGATCGCCTCGAGTTGCTTAAGGGCCTCCTTGCTGAGACCCATGGTCTCGGCAAGCGTACCGTTGCCTTCGGGGTGCACCTTCAGCACGGTGGTCACCTTGAAGCACCCGGTGAGGCAGGGAAGGCACACGGCTGCTGCGAGCAGGACTCGGACTGGGATTGTGCGTGACATGATTGACTCCTGGGGGAATGCAGATTCCAGATGTCAGATTCCAGATTGTACAGATTGTAGGGTCAGACCGGCGGAACCGCGGGACCGCGCCTTTTCGTCAGGCGTGGTGCTCAACCAATGGACGGGAATGAGTGATTCCTTGGTGAATATCGTCGTGCCCGCGCCGCCTCTTGCCGTTGCGCCAAGTACCGGGTGTCGGCTACTCCGCCGACTTCACCCAGATTGGGCTCGACCACGCATGGGAGCGGTTACCGTGCTCGTCTTTGTCGGCCTGGATGACGCGTAGGTAGTAGTAGCTTGTGCCTTCGAACGACTGATCCACGTACTCGAGCCGCGTGCTCCGCGCCTTGGGGCTGATAGAGTAGAGGATGACACCGTCGCGGATGAGGGCCACTTCGTCGAGCATGTCGGTCCCCCGCACCTCCGCCACGAGGCGCGGCTTGCCCTCAATCTCGAACTCCTCGCCCAGCAGGTGCCCGTTGAGGCGGAAGTCCAGCAGGATCCGGGCATTGGTGACGGCGTAGTTGCGGCGATGGCGGAGGGCGTCGAAGACCGCGGCGCGAGTCAGCTCCGGGGCGAGAACGGCGGTTCTCGCGGCTGGCTTGCCCTCGTGGCTGTCGGTGCCCGCCACGAAGCCCGTCCTGCCGCCTCGGTTGAGGAAGCCCCGCACCGTTTGCTCTCCGTTGACTTGGTGCGTCTTCCCCTGATACTGGAGCGTGTCCGGCAACAACTCCGTGTTCGCGATCACTGTGGAGTATGCCGGGTCGTACGCGAACTGGTCTTCCCCTTCCGGAGTGGAGTCGGGATGGTTGTTGTGGATGAGCCCGCCCAGCTTGGCAACTGCTTGAGCCAACAGGTTGGGACTCATGTAAGCGGGATCTTTGGCGCACAGCAGATGGTCCACTCCGGCGGGGAAGTAGACGTTCTTGTGGTTGTAGTGCTTGGGCGGGCCGGGGAAAAGGCGCTCCGACGGGGTGTCTGGCCCCACTTCCGTCCAGTACTTGGGCTGCGACGTCCACTCGTATCCCGCGAGGGCGACGAAGCGACCATCGGTCGTGTACTCGTCTGCCTTGGCCTGGGTGCGCGTCCAGTTCTCTCTGGGCATCCACCAGGGCTCCCCGTTCCCGAAGTCGTGGTCGCTGACGATGACGAAGTCCAGCTTCGCGACGTCACGCGCATACGTGAAGTAGTCGTCGAGCGTACCCTTGCCGTCGGACAGACGCGTGTGGCCATGCACGTCGCCCCAGTAGACGTGGCACTGGTCCGGCGCCGGCGCCCCAACCAACGGCAGCGCCCAGAGCGTGCCGAGGAGAAGCGGCGTCCCGCCAAAGCGACCAGGGCGACAAGGTGCGGGCGTCGAGGACGGAGGCGGCGAGAGGTGTTTGTGCACTTGATGATTCCTTCGAAAGTACATTCCGGACGCCCCAACTTGTTGGGGTACTGCCCGCGCTCGCCCCCCGAACAAGCTCGGGCGTCCCGCGGGCGGGTTTGCGTTGGGTTGCCTGGTACAACCTGGTGCCTACAGCCGCCGCAACGCCTGCTCAACACTCTCGCCGGTCACCTCGTACGTTCGCCCATCGATGATCTTCGCGTAGGGCTTGCTGTCGAGGTGGGGCAGGTTGCCGCGAGAAACCAGCTCCAAGCGCATCGTCACTGGGGACTTCACTCTCAGGGGCTCGATGGAGGGCGCCTTGCCCACGGCTTCCGAACTCCGGCGCACGATCAGGTCGCGCGAGGCTTCGCGCGAGAGCAACTGCCCTCCTTGGCAAGCCAGCCCTATCTTCACCTGCGCGACGACGACGCCTTTGAGAAGTCGCTTCACCTCTTTGCACACCTTGTCGTCGCCACTGACCATGATCGTCGGCACGCCGTGGTCGGCCGCAATGCCGGCGTCGATGCCCACCTCGCCGGTGAGCTGGCCGTTCATCCGGAAGCTCTGCCACCCTCTGGAACTCATAGTGTGCTCGAGGATGGCTTCGCGCGTGCCGGCCATGGCGTGGTAGCCCAGCAGGATCAGCCCGGCGCATTGGGCGATGCCAGGCAGCCGCTCCCGCTCTGTCGCGCCGCGAACGTACTCGGCGCGCGGGTCCAGGTCCTCCCAGACAAAGTGGTTGCCCCCGCCGTGGATGTCGCGGACGACTACCTGCTCGGCGCCGCCCGCGAAGCAGCCTTCAACGCACGCATTGACATCCTGCGTCAGGAACCGGCGCCCTTCCTCGTATAGCCGGCTTCCAGGCGAGACCTGTTCGCTCTGGAAGATGCCGCTGATCCCCTCCATGTCAACTGCGACGAAGATCTTCATAGTCGGGTCTCCTTACTTGCCGCACTCACGGGCGGGCGCTCCTGCTTTCGCCACACAGTGCGGTACCTCCTGTCGCTCGGCGCGGCCCGGTTCTTGATGTGGGCGGGGGCTGGACCCCGAACCGGATCTTGACTGGGTACACCACTGCGGTCATGATCCGTTGGCAACCTACGATTGGCAAGGAGTAGGAACCCATGAGTTCGTCGATGCGCAGGTGCTTGCTGTCGGTGCCGTTCATTGCGGGTATTGTCCTGGCTGGCGCGCAATCGCGCGACCCAAGCTCCTCTACGGGGGTGTTGGGCGCACCCGGTCAAGAGAGCATGGGCCGCCCGGCTGACCGGCCGGTGACTCGCCAACGCTCTTCCTTCACGTTTGTCGTCAACTCCACCGCCGACACGCCGGACGCGGACCCGGGAGACGGTGTGGCTGAAGACGAGAGCGGGAGGACCACCCTGCGAGCGGCCATTGAGGAGAGCAACACGCGGGCGAACCTCGTGATGACCTCGTCCACGCAAATCCTCTTTAGCATCGTCGCTACAGTCAGGGACGAGCAGACAACGCCCAACGGCGCGCCGGTGATCCGCCCAGGAGGGCCGTTGCCCACAATCACGTGGATGACCACCCTCGATGGCAGTACCCAGCCGGGAAGTGGGCAGGTGCAACTCGACGGGGGCGCCGCGGGAGCGAGCACCAACGGGCTGACCGTCAGCGCCAAGTCGTGCACGATCCAGGGGTTGCTGATTACCGGCTTCGGCGCAGACGGAGTGCTTCTCCAGGAGAGTGCCCAGCGGGCACGCGAGACCAGGGCGGCCGGAATGTCGTCCGATCGGCTGCTCTCGTGCGAACTTCGCGAGAACGGCGCCTGGGGAGTCCGGAAGACGAACGGCGCCGCTCTAAGCGTCGAAGCCTGCAAAGTGAGTGCCAACGGCAAGGGATCGGCGTCTGAGCAGGCGGACCAGGGCGGTCTCCTGATCGCCGCGGGCCCCGCTGACATCAGCGGGACGGAGGTCTCGGCCAATCACGGCATCGGCATCCAAGCAACCGCGGACGGCACGGTGACCCTCTCAGACGTTCAGGTCCTCGACAACGCCCAGACCGGCCTCAAGTCCGTCGAGACGGTCACGGTCAAGGGTCCGGCAAACGAAGTGAGCAACAACGGCGGGACCGGCATTCTGTCCACGACCGGGGGAGGTTGACTGCGGCCAGGGCGCCGTCCAGATACTGGACAACGGTGGCTTCGGCATCGACGCCGACGACACTGTGTCAATCAACATCGTGGGTGACCAGCCCGTTCACCTCGGCGTGGTCAGCAAGATCGCCGGCAACCGCTTGGCAGGCATCAAGTGCGGCGGTACCCAGGAGGGCGCCGGCCACACGAACGTAGCGGTGAACGCGACGCAGTTGGACGTCACCGGTAACGGTGCGGAGGGCGAGGTCGACTTCGACCGCGCTGGGATCTTCACAACCGGCGGCGCTTTCCTGCTCAAGGTGCGTGTTTCGGACAACCGCGGCGATGGGATAAGATGCCGAACCAAGGCTCTGGGCGAAAAGTGGGAGGGTGAGCTGGTCAACCTCAGGTACGGCGCAGTGCAGGTGCTGAACAACGGGGGGTTCGGTATCTTCTCCGGAGAAGACGTCGCCCCCAACATTGAGGTTGACCAACTTCCGTACGTGGGAGTAGTCAGCAGAATCAGCGGCAACGGCCGCGCCGGGATCTGGGCAGGAGGCGAGGAGGGCGACGCCACGGTGACAGACGCCAAAGTCGACGCGACGCAGTTGGAGGTGACAGGCAATGGCGCGCGTGCTATCGACGCCGTGGAGCGCGCCGGCATCCGGGCCAGGGAGGGCGGCGGCGACATCGGCGGAGGCGTCGTGATCGTGGAGCGCAATGCGCATGCCGGCATCGAGGCAAGCGAAGACGTGCTCCTGAACTTCGCCGCGCCCGGGGTGTCCAACTACCCCGACGAGAGAAGCAGCGTCTCCGCCAACGGCACGGCCGGCATTCGCACAAAGGGCGACCTCGGCGCCACGCTTGTCGACGTTTCACGCAACGGAAGCGCGGCGCAATCGGGCAATGATGAGGAGGGCAACGGCATCTACGCCGAGGGCGAGGTCCGCCTCACAAGCGTCACTGCAACCGACAACGGCCGTCACGGCACGGTGACAGTGACCAATGCCGACAACCAGTCGGCGGCGCTTCCGCGCGGCTTCCGGGTGGCTGAGCGCAGCACGTTCCCTGCGGGGGTGAACACAGTCGCCTTCCCGTCGCAGTCGACATTCCCGCTCGCGGCCAGGGCGCCGCCGAGAGGTCGTGGGAACTAACTCTTGGCGGCGGGGTGCCGGGTGAGGCGACTACGCTGACGTGGCCCGAACTGAACGATGCCGTGCCCCGTCAGTGGCGGCTGACTCTCACCGACCTTGAGACCGGAACGCGCCGCGCGATGCGGACAACCACGAGCTATACTCGCGAAGGTTAGGAATACACCGAAGTGGAAGTTCGCAGAACTTCACCCGTGGGCGTGTGGTGAGCACTCAACACACTGCTGTGCACGCAGAGGCGTCGAACTTGTGCAATAGCTTCGGTGTATTCCTAACCTTCGCGAGTATACGCTGTCCGCACGCCGGCCAACAGAGCAGCCGCAGCCGCGCACCTGTTCCGCGTGACACTCTCTCCGGTAACCCAAGGGCAGCTCCGGCTCACCAACCTCCGCGCGCAGCCCAGCCGGGCAGCGGACGCCGCCACAATCAGCTACGTCCTGAGCGCTGCGGCCGACGTTCAGGTTCGCGTGCTCGCTCCCAACGGCCGCCCCGTGGCCACGCTGCCCACGACCCGCTCGGCCCTCGGTCTCAACACCGTTGTGTGGAGTTCGCGGGCGGCTAACGGTCGCCCGCTCCAACGCGGAGTGTATCTCGTCGAGGCGATTGCGCGGGACGCAGAAGGTCGCGCTGTACGCGCTGTAACTGCGATACCGTTGCGGTAGTCGTGCGCTCGCCCAAAGGCGCCGAGACTGGCCGCACGTGCCCGATTACGCCCACGAGTGGAGCTGACAACATGAGAACACCCCGTTTGCTCGTCGCCGCGTCGATCCCGGTCGCGGCCTGTGTGCTCGCTGGTTGCGGCGGCTTCGGGGACATCTCCACCATGCCTGCGACATTGGCCGGACGCGTTGTCGGCCCGGAGGGAGAGGGTTTGTCCGGGGTGGAGGTCTCGGCGCAGATTGTTCCGGGCAAGGCAGCGGCCGGACGTGCGGCCGGCGAAGACATCACCCTTTCCGACAGCACCGGCGAGTGGGAGATCACCAACGTGCAGGCCGGCCGCTTTCGCATTACCATGCGGAAGCTGAGTGCTGACGCACGCCAGATCGAGACGACGACATTCGACGAGAGCAACATCGAGACGCGAGCCGGTGCGCGTACCGCGCTGCCGCCAGTGGTCCTGGACGCACTCCCGGAGCCGATTCCCGTCGGCGGCACCACGACGAACCAGCCGCCCGCGGTGTCGTCTCCCACCGTCACCTCGCCCGAGAATCTGACGCTGCGCGTGAGTGGCAGCGTGTCTGTGCAAGTGGCGGTCGCAGACCCGGATATCGCCGCAGCCGACCTGAGGGTGCGGGCGATGCTCCGGAACCAGTCGGACAACAGCCTCGTGACCCGCAAGGTCGCGACGCTGTCCTGGACGGACGGCGGCAACTACGTGGGCACAATTCCCGGACTGGGGAACGCGAGCCCAACCGAGGAGCTGACGGCACGCGTCGTAGTAGTTGCCAGCGACCTCGCCGTCGGCGGGTCTGGGCGTACAGTGGCGGTGCAGGGAGAACAGACGGTGACGATCACGCCGCTGGGGTCTCCTCCGTCAACAGAGGACTCAGGACTCTGACGGGGCCAGAGCCAGACTCAAGCCCGCTGCAGGGATCGGGGACACCACTTGCGGGATCTCCGGGGCGTCCGGCGCCATGGTTGTTTCGCAGGAACGCGCTGCTTCCGCAACCAGCCGCCGAGCGCGCCGACGCGTCACCGAGACGCAAGCTGGGTGCACAACCAAGTGCCCGTGGGCGCGGGACACGCACGGAGAGCGGCCCAGAGCGGGGTCGGTTGGGCTTACCGATTGGTGATTCCGGGTGAACTCAGGTTCCGAGCTGACCCCGCCGCCCAAACGGCCGGCCTCCATGACAGACAGCCGCGGAATCCAGTACCATGCAGTGGCGGTGATCCATATGAAACACAACTACAGGATGGTGCTTGGCATGGCTCTCGGCGGTATTGCCCCGTTGCTCGGCTCGATAGCGGAGGCGGGCGAAGCGCCCGAGCCGGTACGGGTCAACTATGCGCGGCCGTTTGAGCCGCCCAATCGCCCGGCGTTCCTGCCGCTGCCGCCCGGCGCGGTGGAGCCCGCGGGCTGGCTGCGCGACTGGTGCCTGGCCGCGCGGGACGGGTTCACCGGCCACATGGACGAGTATGATGACGAGTTCAAACGGGCCTGGGCGCCGGACCACAAGATGACCGGTGAGGGGCTCCTCTGGTACAAGGGCGCCTGGCCCTACGAAGGGGGCGGCTACTGGTTTGATGGGCTGGCGCGGCTCGGGTACGCCCTGCACGACGAGGCGTTGATCGCGCAGGCCAAGCGGCGGCTGTACGCCGTTGCCGACAACATGAACACCGAGGGGCTGCTCTTCCTCTGGTGGCTCAAGCGAAGCAATCTCGATGACCGAAAGGCTGTCACGGCCGCGCTGGAGGGCTGGCCGCTCTGGGCCTGCGGCTTGCTGGGCCGCGCCATGAGCGGGTTCTATTCCGGCTCCGGCGACAAGCACATTCTGGACGCCCTCCTGAAGGCCTACGGCAGCGATCCCGACTGCCTGCGGTCGATCACCGGCAACGTGTCCAATCTCTGGCCGGCCTTCGATGCCTATTGCTGGACCGGCAATCAAGGCATCGCCGACGCGCTGGATGCCATGTTCAGGCAGGAGGGGCAGCGCTTGCCCAACCTGACCCGTTACCGCAAGGCACCGGACTTGAGCCCGGGGGCCACGGTGGACAACGCCCACGTCGTCGAGTTCCTTGAGTGCACCACGCCGTGGGCTGTCGGCTATCTGTGGACGGGCGACAGGAGCTTCCTCGAAGCGGCTGTCGGCTGGCACGACTTGCTCGAGCGCGTTGCCCTGCAACCCAACGGCGTGCCGGTTTCGGACGAGTGGTATGGCCCCACTGGCGCGTTCCGCGGAAGCGAGACCTGCGATGTGGCCGGATATGTGTGGAGCCAGATCAGCCTACTCCAGGTGACCGGGGAAGGCCGGATGGCGGACCGGCTCGAACGGGCGTTCTTCAATGCCGGACCCGCCACGGTATCGCGCGACTTCAAGACCCACGTCTACTTCCAAAGCCCCAATCGATTTGCCAACCTCTCCCCGGACTTCCCCCACGGGCCGCGGGCCAGCGGCGGCGCGTATCAGCCGAAGCACTCGCCGCTTTGCTGCACGGCCGCGCTCAACAGGATCGTGCCGTGGTTCGTCACGCACATGTGGATGGCCACCTATGATAACGGTCTGGCAGCCACCTGCTACGGTCCCTGCAAGGTGACGGCGCTGGTTGCTGACCGAGTGCCAGTCGTCCTCGACTGCCGGACCGACTACCCGTTCAACGAGACCATCGACATCTCCGTGCAACCCGAGCGCGAGACGACCTTCCCGGTGGACTTCCACATTCCCGGTTGGTGCAAGGCGCCTTCCCTGAGCGTGAACGGCACCGCGGTCGCGGTCGACCCGAACGACAAAGGCTTCGCACGCGTGAACCGGAGCTGGAGGCCAGGCGACTCCGTGCAGTTGCGCCTCCCGATGGCGGCCATGGTGCGGACGGGCCGCGATGCCGCCACAGGCGCACCCTACGAGGGCGCACACCGAGCCACGCAGGTGGCGACCCCGGAGGCGGGCAGCACCCGGGGCGTGCCCTACGCCACGGTCTCCTACGGGCCGCTGCTCTTTGCGCTGCCCCTCGCCGACACCACGGACGCCAACACGCCGGATCCCTCCGCCCATTGGCGGTTCGCCCTGGACGTGCAGAACCCCGGCTTGACGGTGAACCGCGCGGCGATGCCCGCCCGTTGGGACTGGCCGCTCAAGGCGCCGCTGACGCTGCGAGCCAACGCCGTTGAGACCGACTGGAACCCCGACCCGGCCGCCCCGCGGCTGCCGCTCCTCCCGGTCACCAGCCAGAAACCGGCAGATCCAGTCACCCTCGTCCCGTACGGCTGCACCAAGTTCCGCCTTTCCATGTTCCCGGTGACGGCAGGACCGGAGGTCAAGCCCGCCGACATTCGCCGCATCCTGTTCTTAGGGAACAGCATCACCTTGCACGGCCCGAAGGCGGACATCGGCTGGACCGGCAACTGGGGCATGGCGGCCAGTTCCAAAGACAAGGACTACGTCCACCTCGTCACCCATGCCCTCGCCGAGCACACCGGCGCGACACCCGAGATCATGGTCCGCAACATCGCCGACTTCGAGCGGAACTACGCGACCTATGACATCGACGGGCAGACGAAAGACCTCTTCGCCTTCGACCCCGACCTGGTAGTATTGGCCATCGGAGAGAACGTGCCCGCGCTGGTCTCCGACGAAGCCAAGACGCAGTTCACGGCCGGCGTCATGAGCCTCCTGAGGTGCGCCCTGGCGAAGCGCCATCCGCTGGTGGTGGTCCGCAGTTGCTTCTGGCCAGACGCCGCCAAGGACGAGGTGCTCCGGGCAGCCTGCCAAGAGGCCAACGGCATCTTTGTCGACGCCGGCCCCCTCGGCCGCGACCCCGCAAACGCCGCGCGTTCGGAGCGGACCTTCGCGCAGGACGGGGTTGCCGGGCACCCGGGCGACCGGGGGATGAAGGCGTTGGCTGATGCCATTGTGCAGGCTGTGCTGAAGCGGTGACGACTCGGGGCTGGCGCAATGGAAGGCGAGGCATGCTGAGCCCGGGCGACGTGGCCAAGCTTGCCCGGCGGACCCGCTGACGGCCCGTGAAAAGCGCTGTTCACCGCTTCACAGGCGCACTCTTGGACGCCTCAGCCGTACCCCGTCCGCCCGCGGCGACTCCCAGCGTGTGGTTTCCCTGGATCGAGATGTTGTCGCAGTCCTGCAGGGAGAGCCAGTCGGGCCGTTCGGCAGGGGTGGCTCGAGGCGTCCAGTCGATGCTGTTGCCTTGGATCTTCAACCCGTCCACGTTGTGAACTGAGACGGGCACGCCCTCGGTTCGACCGAAGTAGTTGCCGATGATCGTCATGTTGGTGACGGGCTTGGCTTCGAACCGCCTCACGTTGCTGCCCCCCACCCGGAGGATGCAGGGAGACGGCACTGGCCGCTCCGTCCGGCGGGGAGTCGAGGAAGCGGCTATTGCGGATCACCAGGTCGCGCGCAAACGGACCTTCCATCCAGGGACCCCAGGTCTCGAACTGGATGCAGAGCCCCTGGCCGACGTTCTGAAGCGTGGCGTTCTCGATCAGACCACCCGGGGAACCGTTGCTGAGGGTGCGCTGGAAGTTGTCGTGGAGCCAGCAGTTGCGCAACACGAAGCCACCGGCCGAGCGCTTGCCGTCCAGCACCACGAGGGCCCACGCCGGCAGTTCGAGCGGCTGGTCCAACGCCACGAGGAACTCCCCCTTCGCGCTGTAGCTGTCGTTGATCGCCAGCGAGGGACCAGCGGGTGTCTCAACCACGGAGACGGCCTTCGCCGTGCCGAAGAGTGCCACCGACGACATGTCTCGGAACTCGAGAGTGTCCCCGACCTCATAGGCGCCCTGCATGTAGTAGTGGCGGTCGTCGACTCGCTGGACGATCCGGCCGAAGCTGCCATGGATGTTCAGGTTGTCGTCTGCGCCGTACGCCAACTCGCAGCGATCCAGCGTCGGGCCGCGGTCTGTCCCGGCAAGATGGAATATGTCCGCGCCGAAGGCCTGGAGGCGATTGGTGCGGGGTCGACGGGTGGCACGCACTCGCAGATAGACGTTCCCCCCCTCACCGCCGCCTTCGTTGACGGCGATGCCCGGGCTGGACCAGAGGTTGACATCCTCGAAACGCACGCCAGAGCAATTCACTGATCGCAGTGCCGCGCCGGTCCGGATCGTGCCGACCACGTAGTCGCCGGTCTGCAGCGCGTCGGGGATCCCGGCTCTTCCCATCTCCTGGCAGCTCATGCTGGCGCCGTCTTCCGAGAGCTGCCACTTGCCGGGGGTATGCCGATGGTTGATGAAACGGCCGTCCGCATCGTTGAACATGAATGCGCGCCCGCCCTCGGTCTCTGCCTCGCCATTGGCGTTTCGGGGCTCGTAGCCCTCCATCAGGGCCGCGCGGAGTGTCCTACTCTCCCGGTCGCTGTCGGTGACCCGCGCCTGGAACCACGACGGGAGGGTGAAGGTGTCGCGGATCTTCTGCAGTATGTCCTGGCCCTTCTTGCGCAGCACCTCCTTCTCAGCCTCGGTGAACGTCGGGAAGCCCGTGGGGAGAGCGGCGTGCCAGCGGGAGACGAACGGCTCAGGGACGATTTGGAGTGCCACGTCCACCCGGACCCGGGGCGAGTTCGGCCCCGCGACCACCAGGAGATCGACCGCCGAGGCTTCGGTCAGGTCGAGGGCGAGGAGGTCGAATACGTGGGGGATCGAGTCCGTCCGGGCGAGCTGCCGCTTCCAGATCTCCTTGCCCTCCACGAGAACGCGAAACTCGGCTTCCGCCTGTGGAGACCGCTTCGCGAGGTAGCCGACCACGCGGACGCTGCCCTTCTCGCGGGGCGTCCAACGACGGACGGCAGCGAGACCTGGTGAGGCTTCGAACGTGGTGGCGGAGACGCCGGGAACGGGTGAATTGCCACGGCGCCACCAGCCCGCTTCGTACCGTTCCAGGTGGCGGAAGGCCCCAGGGGCACCCGCACTGGCCCTCTGCATGTAGCCATATTGCCAGCCGGAGGCCCCCTGAGTCCCACCGAACCCGGTGAGTGAATCCGCCACCGCGTCCTCAAATCTCGGTAGCCTGCTGATCTGGTTTCCCTCAAACAGAAGCTCCGGCAGATGGTCCGCCTCAGACCCCTTCATGTTTGCCTCGGCGGCGACGGTGGAGGCCAGCACGACCGATAGCGCCAGGGCGCCTACCGTGAGTGCGGTGAACGGTGCCATTGGGTTCTCCCGAGTTGGTTCCCGCCGAGATCGGTTAGTCGGCCGGCAGGTGCACAATCGTCAGCGAGTGAGGGCGCAGGTTAGCGATATACCCGCGAAGGTTAAGAACACACCGAAGTCCCGGTGCGACTTCGGCTCCGTCTGGGAGAATACCCTCTGTCCTCCGTCTGCTGCACGCCTGCCGAGGAAGTTCCGCGAACTTCCACTTCGGTGTGTTCTTAACCTTCGCGGGTATACCTTGCTCAAAGGTAAGCCCCACCTTCTCCGGCACCACCCGGTCGGGAGGCTCGATGTCGTTGTAGGCGTCGGGCGAGTCGCCGGCGAGCAGGGAGGTTCTGTAGGTGCCCTCGAGCGGCGCGTCTTTCCTCTTCACGGTGCACGCCCCGCTTTCTGAGGGAGGACGGTTCACCAGCGCGAGGGCCCACTGTTTGCCCGATTCGTCCACGGTGGCGAGGGCATCGATCACCGGGAGGCTGCCAACTGCGCAGATTCCATTCGTCAAACGCGATCTTGATCCGGCCGCGGCAGCCGGCTTCCTCCAGGACGCCGACGAAGCTGGCAATGGTCTCTTCCGGACGCTCGGAGTTCATGATACAGGTCAGGTAGTCGGGTGTGTCGTTCTTCTGCCAGAGCGGTAGCCAGTAGGCATGGGTTGAGAGGTATACTCGCGAAGGTTAGGAATACACCGAAGCTAGTGCACAAGTTCGACGCCTCTGCGTGCACAGCAGTGTGTTGGGTGCTCACCACACGCCCCCGGGTGAAGTTCTGCGAACTTCCACTTCGGTGTATTCCTAACCTTCGCGAGTATAACAGTAACGGTCCACGCGGCATCGGCGCCTTCCGCAGACCTGATGGAGATACAGCGCTCACCGGTCCGGCCCGGTGCCTCGACAGTCCACCGAGCCTCCTCTTCCCCGCCCCAGGCCCGCGACATCCATCCCTCGACGCCGTCTGCCGTCTTCTTCTCGAACGAGCAGTTCTGTAGAAGGTTGCCTTCAGGCACTCGCCTTTCCTCCTCGGCGGCGACGCCGGCCGTCAGCATGACCGACATCGCCAGAACGCCTGCTGCGGTTCTCGCCATTGTCCTTGCCCCACACCTGCCGCGTGCTGTTTGCGAAGCAATCACGGTCTTCCTTTCGGCGTATCAGGTTCTCCATCCGCCCAGCCGATACCTGGCACGCTGACTTCATCGCCTGGGTACTTCTTCTCCAGCGCCATCCGTTCGGCGCGCGCGGCGGAGTGGAATCCCTTGCAGAGCGGGCCGTCCTTCGTGCCACCTTCCGTCCCTGCACGTCCTCGTACTCCCAGCCGCGCTCGAAAAGGTGGACAATGGGGGCACGTGACCGCAAGGCATCGCCGGCGAGCAGTACTGGAGAAGCACCGCAATGATCCGAACAACAGCGACACTGGCAGCTCTGGCTGCCGCGACCTCCGTCCTGGCTGACCCCGCCACCCCGCTGCCTCGCGTCTTCGCCACCTACTCGTCCTGGCTGCAGGGGAGCTATCGTTTCCGCGACGTTCAGGTGCCGTTGTACGCCGAGCTGGGCTGGCCGTACGACCGTCGGGAGAACGTGCAGGTGGCAGACCTGATGGCGGATCTGGATCGGTATGACCTGTTCCTCCCGCCCTCGCTGTACAACTACGACCACGCCCAGCCCTTCGAGCAGTACACCGACCGGTGGCGCGGGTTCCTGGAGCGAGGTGGGGTGATTGTCGCCCTTGACGCCAACTATGGTCAGATGATCGGTTGGGTGACCAGGCTGGGGGAGGGGTTGGAGCTGCAGTCGACGCAATGTCCTGAGGGCATGAAGGGGCACCCTCCCCTCAAGCTCGTGGCGCCGGGTGATCCGGCTGCGCCGCCGCCCACTGCCAAGACACCGTGGGCGCATTTCGCCTCGTATGGCAAGGGCTGGAAAGTGCTGGCGACTTGCCCGGAGGGCAATGCGGTTTGCTTGCGGGCCGACATCGGCAAAGGCATTCTGGTTGCAACGAACCTCTACGACGACGCGGACTTTCCCACCGCGGAGTACGTGAACAAGCTCTGGCAGGCGCAGTGGCCGCGGCTCATGGATCACGACTTGAGCGTGGCGCTGACGCAGGGGCCCGAAGGGGTGGGTCGGAAGGCGTATCGTCTCAGCCTCACCCCGCCCACGGCAGCGACGCTGGTGTGCGAGCGACGCCGTGGTGAGGGCGCAACCTGGGAAGCAAACACCGTGCCGCTGCCGGCAGACGGTCAGCCGGTGGAGGTCCCGCTGCTGACGCGAGGCGGGCGAAACGAGGTGCGGCTGGAGGTCCGCGTCGATGGTGTGAGGCGCTGGTGGACAAGCTGGGCCGAGACGCCGCCGGACGTGCTGAGGGAGGCAGCCGCTCTGCGCGCCCGGTTGGAGGGCGACCAGGTCCTGCTGACCAAACTGCCTGCCGACCATCCGCTGCGGCAGCAGGCCGACGAGCTGAGCAAGGCCGAGGCAGCGGTCAGCCGCGAGGCGGGGCAACTCGTGGCGGGAGACGCCGGCCCGGCGATTGCGCAACGCTGGCAGGGCCTGGCGGAGCAGTTGACCGGGCTCGGTCAGCAACTGCGCACAGTTACCGCGCGGGCAACGGTGGCGGCCCGCGCCGACGGCGACCGTGCCTTCGCGGTCGTGCGGTCGGCGCCGCTGGAGAAGGTGTTCCGCGATGAAGCCCCGGCAGGTCCCACGGCCGGCGAGGTCCAGCTCACCGCCGCCCGGAACGAGGGGGAGAGTGCGCAGGTGGTCCTCGTTCCGCTCCGGGGTGATTTGGTGGAGGTGCGGGTGCACCTGGAACCGTTCGTCGGCGCCAACGGGAAACGCCTCGAGATGGACGCCGCGCTGCACCGCGTCTGCTACGTGCACACCGACGCGCCCAGCGCGGGCGCGCCGGCCGGGCGCGATTGGTGGCCCGACCCATTGCTCCCGGCCGA
>Ga0210042_1000190_pt1 | contig 58482 bp, 54 predicted proteins | sample CryGeymeta201518_FD_183982 | JGI IMG/M metagenome (GOLD analysis project Ga0210042, IMG submission 183982) | Groundwater microbial communities from Crystal Geyser aquifers in Utah, USA - Crystal Geyser metaG 2015-18 (SPAdes) (version 2) | ecosystem: Environmental > Aquatic > Deep subsurface >... | reverse complement strand
CGTTTCTACGACGTGGATGACGGCGCGATTCTGATCGACGGGCAGGACATCCGCCAGGTCACCCAGCAAAGCCTGCGCGCCGCCATCGGCATCGTGCCGCAGGACACGGTGCTGTTCAATGACACCATCTACTACAACATCGCCTACGGCCGCCCGGAGGCGACGCGTGAGGACATCCTGCGCGCCGCGCAATCCGCGCATCTGCATCATTTCATCGCCTCGCTGCCGCTGGGCTACGACACGATGGTGGGCGAGCGCGGGCTGAAACTGTCCGGCGGCGAGAAACAGCGCGTCGCCATTGCGCGCGCCCTGCTGAAGAATCCGGCGCTGCTGATCTTCGACGAGGCGACCTCGGCACTCGACTCGAAATCGGAGCGCGCGATACAGGACGAATTGCGCGGCATTGCCAGCGAGCGCACCACACTTGTGATCGCCCATCGTTTGTCCACCGTGGTCGATGCCGAACAGATTCTGGTGATGGAACAGGGGCGCATCGTCGAGCGCGGCACCCATCGCGAGTTGCTGCGCCAGGGCGGCGCTTATGCCCAGATGTGGGCATTGCAGCAGCAACAGGCGCAAGGTGAGGCGCGGGCGGGATGAGTGGCAGGGGCCGGCCGATGGACGGCGGAAGTGCTATCTGCCGCTATCTTGTGAAAATTTGCTGATTTGCGCGGCGATCCGCCTCTAAATCCGTTGTCGCAACAGTTTGCCGCAGGTTGTTTGCGGACCATGGGTGACAGATCTGGGTTGCCTATGTCGCTTATTCGGCTATCCTGCGCCTCACCAACGCTGCAAGGAAAAATTAATGAAGATAAAACAGGGATTGATCGGAAGTTTGCTGGGCGTGCTGGCCTGGTCTGCCGTGGCGGCGGATATGCCTTACTTGCCTTACTTCCATGGCAAATTGCCCCGCCTCGGTTCGGCGATCGCGCTGATCTATGACGAGCAGACGCAACAGCCGCTATACCGCAAACACGAGAACGAAGTTACGCCCATCGCCTCGATCACCAAGCTGATGACCGCGATGGTGATTCTGGATGCGCGGCTGCCGCTGGACGAGCCGATCACCATCACCCGCGAGGATCGTGACCGTCTGAAAGGGACCAAGTCACGCCTGCGCGAAGGCATGACCCTGCGCCGTGGCGATCTGTTGGCGCTGGCGCTAATGGCTTCGGAGAATCGCGCTGCCTCGGCGCTGGCGCGCACATTTCCCGGCGGCACGCCGGTGATGGTGGCGCTGATGAACGCCAAGGCGCGCGAGCTGGGGATGAACTACACCCGTTTCGCTGGCCCGGTCGGCTTGCAAAGCGAGAATGTTTCGACTGCGCACGACCTGGTTAAAATGGTGCAGGCCGCCGAAACCTACCCGGAAATCAGGCGCGCCACCACGCAGTCTTCCCACACCGTGCAAGTCGGGACGCAGGCGATGCGCTTTGGCAACACCAATCCGCTGGTGCGCAGCAGAAACTGGGAAATTGGCCTGAGCAAGACCGGTTACATCAGCGAGGCCGGTAATTGTCTGGTAATGAAAGCCAGAGTGTCCGATCGGCCGACCGTCATCGTGCTGCTCGATTCCTGGGGCAAACATACCCGCGTCGGCGATGCCAACCGGATCAAAAATTGGATGGAAAGTCCCGTGCGCCGGGTTTCGCGCAAAAGTCGTATCAGATAGGATTTGCGCGGCGGGTCGGACATTCAGACCGGCGGCGGCAAAAATCTTGCAGGAAAGAAATTTATTCGATAAACCAGGGGGCAGAGGCCCCCTGGTTTATTTGCGCGGCGGGCGCAGTGCGATGATGACGACTGCGACCAGCACGACTAGGATGAATAATTCAATGAACATGGCAAGTCCTCGCGCGGCAGATTGAGCGTTCATTCTACCCCGCCTGCCCGCGATACGGCCGATACAGTCAGGTACAACCCACTCCGAAAATCCAAACGTTATTGAATGGCTCAGTCCTAATTTCTCATCATCATTACAGCCAATGAAAGACCAGCTATTTTTTACTCTTCCCGAGTCTTTGGCGCCCAAAAAAATGATGCCGGGCGGGGCGCTGTCATGCTTGCCATGGCTTTGCTGTGGACACCTCATCCGCGCACCACAATCTGTAACCTGCTGCGCAAACCGGGGCTGAAACATGGTGCGGGCCGTTCTTTAAACAAGAAGAGGTCAAGCACGCGATTCAACAATCGCTGGCTAAAAAACAGGCTATCGAATCGCCCGACCGAAATGGTAATTACTGTCTGGCAGAATCGGTTCGCGGCGCTTTGTGCGAGGAGTTGCGCAACACGGTGGAGGCCGCCGTGTTGCGCCGCGCCGCCTGTGACCCGTGTATTGCCACTCCGGCTTTTCCGGCCGTTGGCTGCAAAGTGCAAACCTTCACCGAGCTGGCCGTTGGCGACCAACTCGACGGCCACAAAGCGCCGGTGTTCAGCCAGTTTGTGGGTTTTCTCGCCCTGCTGCGCGAGGCGCTGGAGAAAGCCGGGGTCGGTTATCAATATCTGGACGGCGCAACTCCCGCCGGCGAACGCACTAAGCGCGTTGCCGCATTCCAATCGGGCAAAAGCGATTTATTTTTGATCAACCCCAAAGAGGGCGGCTTTGGCCTCAATCTGACCGCCGCCGATTACGCGGTCATCACCGACCCGTGGTGAAATCCGGCCGCCGAAGACCAGGCTATGGGGTGCGCCCACCGCATGGGGCAACTGCACCCGGTCACGGTATATCGTCTGGTATTGCAATGCACGGTGGAAGAGCACATCGTCGGCTTGCACAGCGATAAACGCGCATTGGCCGAAAGTATTCTGGGCGAAGGTGGGCGGTGAAAATTCCTTCAACCGGGGGATTAATTTCCCTGATCAGGGGCGAGTGATGATGTCGGGCTGGGATCATCCATAAGGTACAATTCCCCGTCGCATTTTCACCCGTCCGTAGTTTGTTAATGTGAAACTCGCGCAGCGATTCGTTTGCCCCCTCTCCCGCCGGGGGAGGGTTGGGGAGGGGGAAACGGGCATGGCGAGTTTCGTAATCAAGGGTGGCTGTCCGCCTGCCCGTTGGAGACAACACGATGAAGCGCGTTATTGCCCTGGTTGTTTTTCTGTTTACCCCGTTTCTGGCGCAGGCATCCGTAGACAGCGTACGGCTCGACCTGACCGGGCAGTGGGTCGGTTTCGCCGCGCTTGCCCTGTTTTTTGTGGCCTATCTGGCGGTGATGGCGGAAGAATTCACCCACCTGCGCAAATCAAAACCGGTAATGCTGGCGGCAGGGCTTATCTGGGGGCTGATTGCCTGGTACTACCAGCAGCACCAGATTCCGCACGTGGTCGAAGCCGCGCTGCGCCACAATCTGGAGGAATACGCCGAGCTGATGCTGTTCCTGATCGTGGCGATGACCTACATCAACGCGATGGACGAGCGCAACGTGTTCGAGGCGCTGCGTTCCTGGCTGATCCGCAAGGCATTCAGTTACCGCACCCTGTTTTGGGTCACCGGGGTGCTGGCCTTCTTCATTTCCGCCATTGCCGACAATCTGACCACCGCCTTGCTGATGGGCGCAGTAGTGATGGCGGTGGGCAAGGACAATCCCAAATTCGTGGTGCTGGCACTGATCAACCTGGTGGTCGCCGCCAATGCCGGCGGGGCGTTCTCGCCCTTCGGTGATATCACCACGCTGATGGTGTGGCAGAAGAATATTATGACCAGTAACGGCCCGATCGACTTTTGGACTTTTTTTCACCTGTTCCTGCCGTCGCTGGTGAACTGGTTCATTCCTGCCATCGTGATGCACCTGTTCCTGCCCAATGCAAAACCGGATGGTGGCGGCAAGATGATCGAGATGAAGCGCGGCGCACTGGTGATCGCCGGCCTGTTTCTGTGCACCATCGCGCTGGCGGTCAGCTTCCACAGTGTGCTCGAACTGCCGCCGGTGATCGGTATGCTGACCGGTATGGCTGTGCTCAAGTTCTATGCCTTCCACCTGCGTATGACCACTAGCGGGCGCGCACAAAAAGAGGTCAGCGAGATAGGCAGTCCGGCGGCATTCGATATTTATCGTGAGGTGGCGCGCAGCGAATGGGATACCCTGTTCTTTTTCTACGGCGTGGTGATGTGTGTCGGCGGCCTCGGTTTCATCGGTTATCTGGGGTTGGTCTCGCAAGTGATCTACGGCGACTGGGGAGCAACCAACGCCAATATCGCCATCGGCGTGATCTCGGCGGTGGTGGACAATATTCCGGTGATGTTCGCGGTGCTCACCATGCAGCCCGACATGTCCATCGGCCAGTGGCTGCTGGTCACCCTGACCGCCGGCGTCGGCGGTTCGCTGTTGTCGATCGGCTCGGCGGCGGGGGTGGCGCTGATGGGGCAGGCGCGCGGGGTCTATACCTTCTTTGCCCACCTCAAATGGACGCCGGTCATCGCGCTCGGTTACGCCGGCAGCATCGCGACCCATCTGGCATTCAACCATTCATTGTTCTGATGGCTGCATGGCGTATCAGTGTGCTGGTGCTGTTGCTGTGCGTGGCGCAACCGGCGTTTGCCCGCGGCAGTAAAGTCGTGCTGCAAGCGCCGAAAGCGGTACGCGCCCTGCTGGATGAGCATTTCGTGCTGCCCGATACAGTGCTGCGCGAAGACAGCGAGCGCGCCGCCTTCATGCGCCGCGCCCGGCGCGAGATCCCCGAGTTGCTGGCGACCGAGGGATTTTTTTCCGCTTCCGTTAAGTTATCCAAAATCACCCGTGCGGGAGTGCTTGAGGTCGAGGTTGACAGCGGGCCGCGCACGCGGGTCAGCGCGGTCGAGATCGAATTGCGCGGCGATCTGCAAAGCGATCCCGCGCGCGCCGAAGCCCTGCGCGCAAGCTGGCTGTTGCCGCCCGGCAAGGCGTTTCGCGCGGCGGATTGGGAGCGCGCCAAAACCGAATTGCTGGCGCTGCTCGCGCGCGAGGATTTTGCCGCTGCCCGGCTGGTCAGCAGCGACGCGGAAGTGGATGTCGCGGCGGCCGGCGCGCGTCTGCGGGTAGTGCTCGATTCCGGCACGCGCTACGTGTTCGGTGCGTTGCAGATCGACGGTCTGCAACGCTACGATCCCAAACTGGTCCGGCACCGCGCCACCTTCAGGCAGGGCGCGCCTTATCGGCGCGCCCTGCTGCTGGAATACCAGGCCGCCCTGCAAAAACTGCCGCAATTCAGCTCGGTTGTGATGCGTCTCGATACGGCAACCGCTGTGCCCGCCGCAGACGGTCGTTTGCAGGCGCCGGTCAGCGTGCAGATTGTCGAGGCGCAATCGCGCAAATTGTCGTTCGGTATCGGTTACAGCACCAACAACGGGGTGCGCAACGAAGTCAATTACCAGAGTTACAACTTTCTCGACCGCGCGTGGATCCTGAACGGCGCGGTCAGTGCCGAGCACAATCGGCAAAATCTGAATGTGGGGCTGAATACGCCGCCCAACGCCGCCGGCTACGGTTTGTCCTGGCGCGCCGGGGTGGAAAAGACCCAGGTGCAGGGGTTGCGCACGCGGCGCGACAAGCTCGGGGTTACCCGCAGCCGCAGCACGGGCAAGATCGAGATTGGCACCAGTCTCGACTGGCAGCAGGAACAGCGCCGCCCACGCGGCGGCATTCCAGAAACCGACCAGGCACTGGTCATCGACTGGCACTGGCACCGGCGCGCGGTGGATGATCCGCTGGCGCCAAGCGACGGCGGGTTGACCGAATTTCGTGTCGGCGGGAGCAGCAAAGCCGTCGTGTCCGACCGCGACTTCGTGCGCGGCTACGGGCGCCATCAGTCGTGGTTTCCCCTGACCGGGAACGACGTGCTCAGTCTGCGCGCCGAAGCGGGTTATACCGCCGCCAAAACCCGCCTCGGCATTCCGCAGGAATATCTGTTCCGCGTCGGCGGCACCCAGACCGTGCGCGGTTTCGCTTTCCAGAGCCTGGGTTTTGTCGAAGGCGGCGCGGTGGTCGGCGGGCGCGTGATGAGCACGTTCAGCGCGGAAGCCACGCATTGGTTTGGCAACTGGGGAGTGGCGGCTTTCACCGATGCGGGCGGTGCGGCGGATACGTTGTCCGCGCTGAAGTTGTTTACGTCCTACGGGTTTGGCCCGCGCTGGAAAAGCCCGGTCGGGCCGCTGGCGCTGGATTGGGCGCGCGGCGAGGGCGAGCCAAGCCCGCGCCTGCATTTCGCCATCGCGGTGGCCTTCTGATGGCGTTCGCCTGGCCCCGCCTGCGTGCCGACCTGCTGGCTGTGCTGGCGGTTTTTGCCTTGCTCGCCGCGGCGGCCGGTTGGCTTCTTGGCAGCAACGGCGGCTTGCGCTGGATCACCTCGGTGGCGCAGGCGCAAAGCGGGGGAATGCTGGAAATCAGCGGGGCCGAGGGCGTGCTGTTCGACGCCTTCAGCCTGCAACGCCTGGTGGTGCGCGGCAACGGATGGCGGATCGAACTGGACGCATTGCGCGCGGAGTGGCATCCGCTGGCTCTGTTGCGCGGTGAATTGAATGTGGCGGTGTTGTCGGCACGCCAGTTGGATCTGTTGACCGTGCCCGGCGATCCCTCCGCCGGCGGCCCCGCAGCGATGCCGGCCACCTTGCGCCTGCCGCTCGCGCTGAGACTGGACGAGGTGCGGCTCGGCACGTTGCGCTGGTTCAAGCGCGAGGATGCCCCCCCCGAGCTTGTCGCGCGCGACCTGCACGGCGCCTACCGCGCGGATAAAAATAGCCATCATCTGCGCGACCTGCGGGTACGGTTCGATCAAGGGACGCTGCAGGGCGAGGTTCGTATCGGCGCGGACGCACCGTATCCGGTGCAGGCCGCCGTGGCCGCGCGGGGCGATTTGCCCTTGCCTGATCAACCGGTCGAAATGAACGCGCGCGCCGAAGTGACCGGCGACCTGGCGCGGCTGGAGGTGTATGCCGCGGCGGCGGCAGCCGGGACGCAAATCAACGCCAGCACACATTTGAATTTAACCGCACCGATGCCTTTAGGCGACACGCACATCGCGTTTGGCAATCTCGATTTGCGCGGCTGGCTGGCTGCCGCCCCCGCCACCGAATTGAGCGGTAGTCTCGATCTGGCCGGCACCGAAGACGGCGCGGTGCAGGGCAGTTTTCAATTTTCCAATGCGCGCCCGACCCCGCTTGATGCGGACGGCGTGCCACTCACCCGGGGGCGCGCGCAGTTGCGCGTGAGCGATGCGGGAAAATGGCAGTTGCGCGCGCTGGAGCTGGGATTGTTGCGCAACGGCCTGCTGCGCGGCGAAGCAAACGGACGGGGGCAGCAGGCGAATGCGCGCGTGCAAGTGCGCAATTTTGATCCGTTGATTTTGGATCGCCGCGCCCCGACCTTGAGTTTGCAGGGCGAAATGATGCTGGAAGCCGCGGTGAAACAGCAAAAAATCCATCTCGCCTTGCACGATGAACAGTGGGAGATTGCCGCCGAACTGCTGAAACAGGGGATGCGCCTGGATGTCGCGCAATTGCGTGTGCAGCACGGCAACACCGTGGTGGGCGGCAGCGGGCAGATGCAGCTTGACGCGCAGCGTCCCTTTCATCTGGATACGCGCCTGCAACATCTCAACCTGGCCGAGTTCATCGCCGTGCCGCCAACCGAATTGAATGCCGGGCTGGCGATCGACGGCACTCTTTTGCCGGAACCGGCGGGACTGCTCGATTTCGTGTTCTTCGACAGCCGCTTTGGCGGTTATCCCTTTGACGGCGATGCCCGCCTGCGCGTGTTGCCGGGACCGCGCGCGCAGGGCGACCTGAATGCGCGGCTGGGTGCCAATACACTGGCCTTGAATCTGCGCTACGGCATGACAGAGGAAGATGCGCTCGACTTTGTGCTGGAGGCGCCGCGCCTGGAGCAGTTGGGCAACGGAATGGGTGGTAGTTTGTCCGGACAGATGACGCTGCGCGGCAGCACGGATGCGCCGCTGGCCGGTTTTGTGCTTAACGCCAGCCGCCTCCAATTGCCAACCGGGTTCAGCATGGAAGCGCTGGCAGCGGGCGGCACGCTGGAGGGACAGCAGATCAAGCTGCATTTGAATGCCGAGTCGGTGCGCGACGGCGGCACATTTTCTCTGCCGCAAATTCAACTTGATCTCGACGGCACAGCCGCCCGCCATACGCTGCATGCGGAAGCCAGCCTGACCCGCTCGGCGCAGGCGCTGGGCGACTTCAACCTCGCCGCCAGCGGTGGCTGGACACGCACCGATACCTCCTGGCGCTGGCAGGGCGCGCTCGAGACGCTTGCCGCGCGCGGTGCGTTGCCGCTGCAATTGCAAGCACCGGCGGCGCTGATGGTGGCGCCGGAAGAAATCACCCTCGGCACCGCCCGGTTTGCCCTCGCGGGCGGGCGGGTGAATTTGCACGCAACGCGCTGGACGCCGCAGGACTGGCACAGCGCGGGCAGTTTGGCCAACATCGGCGTGCGCATCGCCGAAGCCGGGGTTACCCCGGAAATGATGCACGCGCTCGACACCTTGAGGTTTGGCGGGGATTGGGACATCAACGGCGGCACGGATTGGCGCGGCACTTTTGGCTTGCGGCGCGAGAGCGGCGATTGGGTGGTTAATGCGGCCAACGGGCAGCGCCTGGGCTTGCGCGATGTGCGCCTGGATGTGCAGGCGGCGGCGCAGCAACTCGATGTGCAACTGCAGGCCGGCGGCGACCCGCTTGGCGACATCGCGTTAAAGCTGGCCCTGCCCTACAGCAACCGCGACGGCTTGCCCTGGGTTGCGCCGGACGCGCCATTGCGCGGACAGGTCAGGCTGGATGTTCCCGATCTGGCCTGGCTGGGGCCGCTGTTCGACGGCAATCTGCACAGCGGCGGCAGTCTGCACCTTGAAGCCGGGTTGCTCGGTACGCGCGACGCACCGCGCTTGCAAGGAAATGCGCGCGGCAACAACTTGCGCGTGGCCTTGCTCGATCAGGGCGTCACCCTGGAGCAGGGTGAGCTGGCAGTGCGCTTCGAGCCGCAGGCGGTGGTGATCGAGCGTTTCGATTTTGTCGCGCCGTATTCGCGCAAACCCAAAGACCCGCTGTTGAGCGGATATCGCCTGCCGCGCCAGGCCGGGCATTTAAGCGCGACCGGCCGTCTATCTCTGCTCGACGATGCGGCGCAACTGTCGGTGCAGGCGGAAGGCCTGCCGCTGGCCCAGCGTGCCGACCGCTGGCTGCTGGTGTCGGGCCGGGCGCAGGCAACCAATGCGGGCAAGACGATTTTTGTCAGCGGCGATATGGCTGCCGATGCGGGGCTGGTAACCCACTTGCCGACCAACCGCCCGCGTCTTGCCGACGATGTGCGGCTGGTCGGCCAGACGCCGCCGGAAGCATCGGCATTTTCCCGTGTGGTTGGTTTCAATCTTGAGTTGGGCGAGCATTTTTACCTGCGCGCGATGGGGTTGGAATCGCGCCTCAGCGGCGGACTGGCGATCAGCGGAGCGGCGGATGAACCGTTGCAGGCAAGCGGCACGATTGCCACCCAAAACGGCATCATCGAAGTCTACGGCCAGCGTCTGGAAGTTGAGCGCGGCATGATCAACTTCCAGGGGCCGCTGGATGATCCCGGCCTTAACATTCTCGCCTTGCGCAAGGGCTTGGCCGTGGAAGCCGGGGTCGAAGTCAGCGGCACCGCGCATCATCCGGTGACCCGGCTGGTATCCACCCCGAACGTGCCGGACGCGGAAAAACTTTCCTGGATTGCCCTCGGGCGCTTGCCCGAAAGCGGCGGTGTTGACGCTTCATTGTTGCTGGCGGCGGCGGGCAATGCCATCGGCGGCTCCTCCGGCAGCTCGATAGGGCGCACCATCGGCGTGGACGAACTATCGCTGCACCAGATCGAGACTGCCGATGCCCAACAAAGCCAGGCGGTCACTGTCGGCAAACGTCTTTCCTCGCGCGCCTATCTCAGTTACGAACAGGATTTGGCCAACAGCGGCGGCTTCGCCAAATTCAGCTACACCCTGACCCCGCGCCTCACCGTGGTCACCCGCACCGGTACCGGCATCAATTCCGGGGTCTCGGACGCGATCGACCTGTTCTACTCCTTCCGCTTTTACTGAGAACCGTTCGCGGCCTTGCCTTGCCCGGATTTATTTGCTCTAATGCCGAATCAATTTAATAATCGTTTAATAATTTAAATATACAATGATGAAACCGCAGCAGGTGGTAACGGCACTGGCAGCACTGGCGCAGCCGACGCGGCTGGCGATTCATCGCCTGCTGGTGAAGACCGGCCCGCAGGGCATGGCGGCCGGACAGATCGCCGCCAAACTGAAAATGTCTCCCGCCGCGATGTCGTTCCATTTCAAGACATTGAGTCATGCCGGCCTGCTGGAAAGCCGGCAGGAAGGGCGCTTTGTCTATTACGCGGTGAACTTCAGGGTGATGAATGCGATGACCGATTACCTGACCGAAAATTGCTGTGGCGGCGCCGGGTGCGGTCTGCCCGATAACAAATGTTGAACCGGAGGAAAAACAAATGAGCGAAAAAATTTACAACGTTTTGATTTTGTGCACCGGCAATTCGGCGCGCAGCGTGCTCGGCGAAGTGCTGTTCAACGAACTGGGCAAAGGAAAATTCAGGGCCTACAGCGCGGGCAGCCACCCGGCGGGGAAAGTCAATCCGGGCGCGCTGGAATGGATGCAACGGCAAGGCTACAGCACCGAGGGATTGCGCAGCAAAAGCTGGGACGAGTTCGCCAAAGCGGGCGCGCCGGCGTTCGATTTTGTTTTCACCGTGTGCGACAACGCCGCAGGCGAAGTGTGTCCGGTCTGGTACGGCGCGCCCGTCACTGCTCACTGGGGCATCCCCGACCCGGCGCATGTCGAGGGTGATGATGCGCGCCGTGCCGCGTTTGAAAAGGCGGCGGCGCAGTTGACGCGGCGCATCCACTTGTTCCTGCAACTGCCGATCGACAAGATGGAGCGCGCGCTCCTGAAGCAGAAACTCGACGAGATCGGGCGCATTCAAGACTGAATCGTCCCGTCATTTCCGCGCAGGCGGGAAGGACGGGCATCAGGGTTATTGCAAGTCAAAGGATGAAAGCATGAGCATCTTCGAACGTTATCTCACCCTCTGGGTTTTTCTCTGCATCATCGTCGGTGTCGCGCTGGGGCAGTTCTTTCCCGCGCCGTTCCATTGGCTGGGCGGGATGGAGGTCGCCAGCGTCAACCTGCCGGTCGGTGTGCTGATCTGGGTGATGATCATTCCCATGTTGCTGCGCATCGACTTCACCGCGCTGCATGAAGTCCGTCACCACTGGCGCGGCATCAGCGTCACCCTGTTCATCAACTGGGCGGTCAAGCCGTTCTCGATGGCGCTGCTCGGCTGGATCTTCATCCGCCACGTATTCGCACCCTACCTGCCCGCCGACCAGCTCGACAGCTATATCGCCGGGCTCATCTTGCTGGCCGCCGCACCCTGCACCGCGATGGTGTTCGTGTGGAGCCGGCTGGTAAACGGTGAACCGCTGTTCACCCTGAGCCAGGTCGCGCTGAACGATGCCATTATGGTGATCGCCTTCGCTCCCATCGTCGCGTTGCTGCTCGGCATGTCGGCGATCACCGTGCCGTGGGACACCCTGCTCACTTCGGTCGTACTCTACATCGTCATCCCTGTGGTGTTGGCGCAGATCTGGCGCAAAGTGCTGATGGCGCGTGACGGCATGGCCGCAGTACATCGCGCTTTACAAGTCCTTAACCCCATTTCCGTTGCTGCGCTGTTGCTTACCCTGGTGCTGCTGTTTGCGTTCCAGGGCAACGCCATCATCGAACAGCCACTGATCATCGTCATGCTTGCCGTGCCGATCACTATCCAGGTGTATTTCAATTCGGCGCTGGCCTACTGGCTGAACAAGCGTCTGGGCGAAACGCACTGTGTGGCCGGCCCCTCCGCCCTGATCGGCGCCAGCAACTTCTTCGAACTCGCCGTCGCCACCGCCATCAGCCTGTTCGGTTTTCAATCCGGCGCCGCTCTCGCCACCGTGGTCGGCGTGCTGATCGAAGTGCCGGTAATGTTGAGCGTGGTGTATATCGTGAAGCGGACGGAAGGATGGTATCAGGCTGGGAAGGGATAGCCGACTAGCTGTTCCAATCTCAATACGCAACCTAAACACTACGCTCAGCCCTCTGTTTTGTCCCCACATGTGAGAGGGTGCAACGACGGGAAAGTGATTAGTAATTCCTAATTAAAAAGTTTCAATCCTCACCCGCGCCGAGGCGCGGGTGCTGCTGTTGTGCAGACGCTCACCAACGCTGCGAGGCGTGTTTCAATCCTCACCCGCGCCGAGGCGCGGGTGCTGCGCTGCGCCTGATCTTGGCGCATGAGGAATGGGTAGTTTCAATCCTCACCCGCGCCGAGGCGCGGGTGCTGCGCTGCGCCTGATCTTGGCGCATGAGGAATGGGTAGTTTCAATCCTCACCCGCGCCGAGGCGCGGGTGCTGCCTCGATCTTGCTCATGCGTTGCGTCCGGCCTTTATTGTTTCAATCCTCACCCGCGCCGAGGCGCGGGTGCTGCAACCAATACGGGAAGTATCACCAGACGTATTGGCAGTTTCAATCCTCACCCGCGCCGAGGCGCGGGTGCTGCAGGCAACGAATCAAATCTCGGTTGGAAAAACGTTGTTTCAATCCTCACCCGCGCCGAGGCGCGGGTGCTGCTCCGGCTCAGTAAACACGACGCACGATTTGGCTGTGTTTCAATCCTCACCCGCGCCGAGGCGCGGGTGCTGCACTGTACTGGCTCTGGCGATCGACTTGGCAGGCGTGTTTCAATCCTCACCCGCGCCGAGGCGCGGGTGCTGCCAGTTCAGTGGATTTTCCGCATCCAGTTGTCCCGAGTTTCAATCCTCACCCGCGCCGAGGCGCGGGTGCTGCACTCGCGCCGTTTCTTCCAGTCCTTCCAAATTCGGGTTTCAATCCTCACCCGCGCCGAGGCGCGGGTGCTGCATGCTCGCCCATGCGCTCAACGTGCGCGGCGGAGAGTTTCAATCCTCACCCGCGCCGAGGCGCGGGTGCTGCGTTAACTCGGGATGTAACCGAGGCTGGGTTCAGCAGTTTCAATCCTCACCCGCGCCGAGGCGCGGGTGCTGCTCGCCAGCCGTAACATTGACGGGGACGGTAGTTGGTTTCAATCCTCACCCGCGCCGAGGCGCGGGTGCTGCCCACCGGGTCGCCTTCGTCGCCGATCTGCGCGGGGTTTCAATCCTCACCCGCGCCGAGGCGCGGGTGCTGCTTTAATGATCTGCTCATCGAGGCAGGTCTACCCACAGTTTCAATCCTCACCCGCGCCGAGGCGCGGGTGCTGCCGTCCGCTTCCAACGCCATGAACTGCAACGTTTAAAAGCGAACTTTGCGCGAACCTCGAAAAAATTGCTTTTCCGAAGTCCGCACAATTCTTGTGGCGGCGCAATAAATCCACTTCGCACAATGTGTTACGTGAAGCGCGAACCCGCAGGGTTTGGGGCGTTGCTTGGGGTTCGCGCGAGGTCATATTACTAGGGGTCCTTCGAAATCCACGGCGCGGAAGTGTCCGTGTTCTTTGATGTGCAATTCTACCGGTTCGGTGAGTCGGTATAGGCGCAAGTTGTCTTCTTTTTCATTGATTTCGGCGAGCAGGTTGCGCTCCAGTTCTTCGTATTGCATCTGGTTGACGCGGCATTCGAAGACGGAGTTTTGCACGCGCTGGCCGATGCTTTCGCAAACCTTGGCCACGCGGCGCAATCGGCGGCGGCCTTCTTTTGTTTCGGTTGATACGTCGTAGGCGACGATGATGAGCATGTCAGCGTGCCAGGAATGGAAGGTAGGTTTCGGTTTCGCCGCGTATGTGTCTTGCGAGCAGGCGCGCCTGAATTTGCGGCAGCAGACCGATGGGCATTTTGGTTTCCAGCAGCGGGTGGGTGATTTCTTCCTGCTTACGTTCTTGATAGGCGACGACGACAGCGCGTCTGGCATCGCCTTCGAGCAAGACCGCGCCGCCTTCGCGTTCGACGAAATCATTCGCACCGATCTGGCCGCGATTGATGAGAGTGAGCACCAAGCGGTCGGCCATGACGGCGCGGAATTCTTCCATCAAGTCCAGCGCCAGCGCGGCGCGACCGGGGCGCACGGCATGGAGGAAACCAAGCTGCGGGTCGAGGCCAACAGCTTCCAGTGCGGAACGGCAATCGTTCATCAGCATTGAATACAGGAAAGAGAGCAGGGCATTGATGCGGTCGCGCGGCGGTCGGCGGGTGCGGCCATTCATTGGAAAGGTGTTGCGCGCATCGCGCCGGACGATGCCGTTCATGGCGGAGAAATAAACTTTCGCCGCATCGCCTTCGATGCCGCGCACGCTGTCGAGATCGGCGGCTTGCGGCAGGTTGCGCACGGAAGCGCGCAGTGCGGTGGCCGCTGCCGTGATTGTCTTGGCATCGGATTCATCGGCAGCTTCGCGCGCGCCGCGTAACAGCACTTGACGGGCGTTGCGCAACTTGCCTGCAATCATCGAACGGGAAACATTCAGCGCAAAAGTGGCATCGCCCGCTTGCCGATGCTGAGCTTGCCGCAGCAGGATGTTGCCGGAAACCGCGCCCTCCAGCCGCGCCTTGAATCGCCCGTTGCCATCCAGCAGTACCAGCGAGATGCCGTCGTCCGCGCAACGGTGCATGAGCGCGGGTGAGAGCATGATGTTGCCCAGACACACCACGCTGCCCAGATGGTGCAGCGGCACTTGCATTTTCTTCTCGCGTTCAATATCGACTCGTAGCGTGTCGTTCTCCAGATGCAGGTAGGAGTGTGGTGTCATCACGTAGAGGGTATTGAGTATCTGGCGCGCCATTAGTCCTCCGGCTCGTAGAGTGTTTGTTCCAGGGTGGTATGCGCGGCGCAGAGTGCCATCGCCTGCGGTTGGCAGATGTCGTTCAGCGAACACTCTTTGCAGCGCGCATCGTTCGCTGGCGGTGGTAGCTTGCCGGAAGCAAGCATGGCGCGGATGGCGGCGACAGTCGCTTCAACTTGCTGCCGCAGTTCCGGCGTGATGGCAACCTCGCGGCGGCGGCGCGAGGTGTGGTGATAGATCGCGCCTTTCAAAACTGGTTTGCCGAGCATCTCTTCCAGGCATATCGCTTGAGCGGCGAGTTGCAGGTCGTCATGCACCTGCAATTTCTTTCTGCCGTGTTTGTATTCCACTGGATAGATTTTTCCATTGGGATGAAACTCGACCACATCGCATTTTCCCACCAGCCCGAGACGATCAGACCACACCGGCAATGCGCGTTCGCTGCGCACGCCCTCGAAAGACTCAAAACCCGGCTCATCCACCCGCGCATGCGCCGCATTGCCGCGCATGGTGTGGACGTTTTCGTCGAAGGCTTGTTCCAGATGAATCAACGCGCACTGGCGCGGGCAATAGCCCCAGTGCTGGAGCGCGGAAAGCATGATGGGGTCGTCTGTTTCGCTCATGGCGGCAGTGCTATCATTCGTTCGTATCAACCACGTTTACGGAGGCCACCATGGGCGCCATGCTGGAAGTACTGGAAAACCAGGCACTGCAACTCTCACCAAAAGAGCGGGGCGAGTTGATCCACCGTTTGATCGTCAGCCTCGAAAGCGAGCCGGAAGATACGCCGGAAGCCATCGCCAAGGCATGGGATGAGGAAATCGCACGGCGTGTGGCAGACATGGACGCCGGGAAGACGGTCTGGATTCCGGCAGAAGAAGTATTTGCCCGGCTCGACGCCATCATCGAAAACGCGCGTTGATCGATGCGCCTCTCGTTCAACCCCGAGGCGCTCACCGAAGCGGAAGAAGCGACCCGCTGGTATCGGGATAATGGCGGCACCTTACCCAGCCGCGCTTTCGTCCAGGAAATGCGGCGCGTCACCCAGTTGGCAACAGAGCAACCTGGTATCGGTGTTCCCGGACTGCAAGGAACGGTTCGTTTGTATTTCAAGCGGTTTCCATACACATTAGTTTTTCGAGTTCAGGAATCATTCCTAAGGGTGATCGCCATCGCCCATCAAAGCCGCCGCCCCACATATTGGGCGGGGCGACGCTGAGTTCAGCCGACGATCTTCTGTAGCGTCACGCCCTGCGGCACCCCGGCTTCATCCACCGTCACCGAGTAATCGCCGAAATCGCGCGGCACTGAAACGCCTTCCTTGAGCTTGGGCTGAATTCTGTCGAATAGGCTGTGGGCGGGGGCATTGCCTAGTTTGCTGTCGTGCTTGAACACATACAGCCCGCGAGTCGTCATTTCGCCGCGCGCGGCGGAGCGATCATGCTCGAACATTTGCTCAAGCGCTTTCCACAGAAGTTCGAGGTCTTCCTCGCCGAATCCAGTCTGGTTGGCGAGGTGGGCAGAGACGAAACCGTGGGCGACATAGAGGCCGTACGGGACGGTGAACTTGCGGCCCATGGTGCGGTTGTCGCCATCCTGCTTTTCAGCCTCTGCCACTGTAGCAACAGCCATGCGGGTGATGGAGTGCTCTTGCGCCACTACCGGATCGACCGAGCGCGCGAAGGTCAGTTGAACAGGGCCGCGAACCTGACCGCAATTCACACCGGTGGACATCACCGCGCCGAAAGTGCGCACGTCGTAGAAGTTCTTGCACATCCAGTCACGCGCTTCGCCAACAGCATCGCCGCCCTTGCGTTTTTTGTTGTCGCCCTTGAGCAGATCGGCTTTGCCGATACCCACATAGGCGCGTTCGTTCTGGTCGTTGAGGATGGCTTTTTCGCGAATGTAAATATCATATTCAGGTAAGGGCTTCCCATCTTTGTCAGCCTTCACCATTCCGACAAAATTGCGCACCTTGCGTTTGAGGCTCACGTCCGTCACCAGCCCGCGCCCGGTTTCCGCATCCACACGCGGCAGGTTTCCCGCATCGGGGTCGCCGTTGGGGTTGCCGTCTTTCACGTCGAAAAGCAAAACGAAGTCGTAACGATTGTTCAGTGCCATGATGATTACTCTCCCTTATTGGTGGATTCGGATTTGGTGAAGAAGGCTTGACGCTGGTGGTAATAGCCGATGGCAAAGCGCCCCTGATTTTGCAGGTCGAGGTGCGCGGGGAAATCGGCGATGCCGTCCATGATCTGCCCGAGCAGTTTCTCGTAATTAACCGCTTCGCCTTTGTTATCCAGCTTGGCGAGGTGATGGTTCTTCAACTTGAGCAGCGTCGAAAAAACCGTGACGGGCGTGCTCGACGCCGCGCCGTAATAGCGGTCGCGTATCGTTGCGTTGAGGTTGGGGCTGGCGCGCTCTTGTATGCGTTCCAGTACCCCAAACAGCCGGCCCAGCCGGTAAGCGGTATTCGTATTGTTTTCGTCCAGAGACACCTTGAGTTCCTCCTTTCCAGAGTAACGGTTGATGCACGCCTTGATAATCGCGGCGCGCGGGTAAGTGATTTCCTGTTCGGCGCGGATGCGGCGAATCGCACCGGAGAGCAGGGTTTGCGGATAGGGCAGGCTTTCGATCACGCTGCGCATCACATCGCCGCCGAGATTGGGGGGTGTGTCATAGCTACCATCACTTTTCCTTCTGCTGGCCGCTTTCAAAATTGCTGATAGCGAGAGCGTTTCCGGTTCGTGCGGCGCGTGGTCTATGCGCAGGTCTTCGAAATGGCGGCGGATGTTGACGGCCAGTTCGCCCACCGTTTTAACGTGCCAGAAGCGAACGGCGATGCGGGCGGCGTTGGGGGAGAGGCCCAGCACATAAAAGCGTGTGCCGTCGTCCTCAAAACTGCCCGCGCCGGTTTTCGGTGCGTTCAGCAGCGTGGCGACAGCGCCCGCGCCGAGGTCTGGGTTGTCCTTGGAGGGATCGCCGAAAAATCCGGGAAACAGCTCCTCCATTGGATGTCCAGGCGTCGCGGCCCAGAACACCGTGGATGCGTCCCCCACCTGAATGCGTTGCTTCGAGCCTTTTGCCAGCAGATGGTTGAGTGCGGTGGTGTAGGCAAAGACGGCACGCTTGCCGATGGGAGCGTTATTGCCCTGCGACTTGCCATAGGAACTGAACGCATCGAGATTGAACGAGACCACGCTGGCACCCGAGCTTTGTGCACCCCATACGCCCTTGACGGAAGGATGCAGGCGCTCGATGACATCCGCCTCGCCCGATACCAGACACAATGCTTTTTCACCGGAGATTTCTGCATCGGCGGCGGTGAGCGCCTCTGCTACCGCTTCGCGCTCGCAAACCGGGCAGGCATCGCCTTCCAGCCGGAAGGTCAGGTTGGCACCGGTTTCCAGAATATCGATCCACAGCGGGTGCTCGAACACTTTGGCAAAGTCGCCGCGCTCCAGGAAGGCCAGCACGGCACGGATGCCTGAGTCGTCGGATTCGGAGAAGCGCGCGCGTATGGCCTCGACGAAGGTCTGTTGTTGTTCGCGGGCGCGTTCCGGTTTTCCTTTGCTGTCGATACCGAACACATAGCCTGAGTTGTCCCACAACAGATTGGGCAAGATATTGACCGCACGCTTAACTGATTGCGGCACAAGGAAAGTCTTGGCGCTTTTCTTCTTTCCTTCGCCTTCGCGCGTGTCGTCAAATCCGGCGAATTCGCCTTTTGCCGTCAGCACCACAAGAAAGGGAATTCCCTTGTGCTCAAAGCCGGGCGGCGCAAGGTCGCTGTCCGGCATGCGGGTCTTGCGTTGGTAATACTCGTTGAGCGCTTGCAGGATCATCCTCGCACCTCCTCGCTATCCCATGCCGGGATGCGCAACACACCGTTTTCCAATGCGGCGCGGAAGAAGCGCGGCTGCGGATCGGTGGGTTTGGTGTAGTCCATGTCGTGCAGCATCCAGCCGAGGTCGCGCGTTTCTGCGATGGGTGCGGCAGGTTGCTGCTTGCTGTTGATCAGGCGGAAGTCGCAGGCGAATTCGCGGCAGCCCAGATAGGGCTGGTTCACGCATTGACCCTTCTCGGCACGGCGCTCGAACATATCGAGGAACTTGCCCATAGTGTTGTTCTCCCCTGCATTGGGTAGCAGTTCGAAATGCGCGTGGATACGGTAGGCCACGTCGCGCAGGAACAGCCCGGCGCGCTGCTGGCGCTCGTCTTCGATATTCAGTCCGAGCGAACCGGAGCCTTTGTTCATCGCCTCCTGCGCATTGCGTACCGAAACCACTGCACCGACTTCATTGCGCCGGATGGAAACCCAACGTATCGGCTTGAGCACCTCGATCTTGTCGACGTGCCAGCGGATGGCAGGTTTCCACAGGATGGACTCGAACACCGCACGGGCGGAAGAAGGCGTCATCACGTCGTAGCTTACCCGCTCGACCTTCATCTCCGGCCGGGTGAAGCAGGCGAAATCGCCGCTGACTTCAAGACAGTAAGTTCTCATTTCCTCCCCTTGCTTAAACGACGCCTTGCGCCGGATCAAAAACGACATCCTTGCTCATCAATAACCCCAGTTGCGGATGGTAGAGCGTGTCGGAGTGTTGCACATATGTTCCCGGAAAGATTTCACGTATATCGCTGCTCGCCAGCAGTTGCTTGCATTCCTGTTCGCGGATATTGACTGTGTAACGTTGTAGGCGACGCAAGATGCCGCGCCGCTGGTGCGGCTCCATGTTCTGGCTGGCTTCGAGGGCGGCAATCAAACTGGGGCTTCCGCCATAGCGCACGATGATGGCGGTTTGGCCTTCTTCTTTGATCAGCCGGAATTTTTTGGCAGCGGTGCGGAAGTTGAATTCGGCTTTTCTGGCTTCGGCTTGGTTGTTCATGTCCAGCAAACCGATGATGTCGGCTTCGTCCAGACTGTTGAGGCTCGCATAGTAATGGCGGAAGTAGGCTTCGAAGCGTTCGCGTGTGAGCGGGTCGCCTTCGGTCAGGCGCATGATTTCCTGCCCGCTCTGTTGCGCCTTGCGCAGCAGGCCGGGGGCGGCAGGTTTCGGCGGCACGAACACGACGACCTTGCCCATGCCCGGCAATGCACCTTCGCGGTTGCATCTGCCGGCGGCTTGCGCCACGGCATCCAGCCCGGCCAATGCGCGATAGACCATCGGGAAATCGATGTCCACCCCGGCCTCGACCAGCTGGGTGCTAATGACGCGCGTGGGGATGCCGTCTTTCAATCGTTGCTTGATGTCTGTAATCACCTTGCTGCGATGCTGCCCGCACATCAGGGCAGAAAGGTGGATGGTGTCCTTTTGCATCAGCGCGTGCAGTTCGCGGCAGTCCTTGCGCGAGTTGACGATGCACAGTATGGAGTCGTATTGCTGCAAATCTTCTGCGATGGATTCCCAAGTGCGCGCTGCATTGAAGTCGGCGGGCAGTTCGGCTTCGACTCGTTTGAGGTTTGCATAGAGCTGGCCGGGGTTGTCCATCAGTTCGCTCACGTCTTTGAGACCGGCGAATTTCGGACGCGGCGAGAAGGCGGGCTGCGTTGCAGTGGGGAGCACGAAGCTGACCTTGTAGTTGTGCGATAGGTCTTGCATCACATGCAGGATGGGCGCGAGGAATTCTGGCGGCAGCAACTGCGCCTCGTCCAGCACCACCACGCTGTTGACGATGTTGTGCAGCTTGCGGCAGCGGCTGGTCTTGGCGGCGAATAACGATTCAAAAAACTGTACGTTGGTGGTGACGACAATGGGCGCATCCCAGTTTTCCGTCGCGAGCCGCGAGCGCGAATCTTCCTTGTCCGGGTCGAGGTTGCTGTGGTGTTCGATGACATTCTCATTGCCGAATATTTTGCGAAACTCATTCGCAGTCTGTTCGAGAATACTAGTGTAGGGGATGACGTAAATCACGCGGCCCTTGCCGTGATGCATGGCATGGTTTAGTGCAAAAGCCATGCTGGAAAGCGTCTTTCCGCCGCCGGTTGGCACGGTGAGCGAGAACAGCCCGGATGGCTCTGCGGCCTTGTCGCGGCACTGGCGCAGCACCTCGGCGCGGATGCGGTTGACCGGGGTATCGCTTGCCTTGGCGGCTTTACCTGTCATGTGCCGGTCGAATTCGGCTACCAGTTTTGGCAGAGAAGGATAGTTGGCGCGCCGCCCATGTTTTCCCTCATCCATGAATTTTTCCGTATCGAGGAAATCAGCATCCACAAGGCAGGAGAACAGCAACCTGATCCACAGCGCCAGCGAGCCTTGTGGCGGCAACGAGACCGGGCGGGGCTGTTCGAGGATGCTGGTGGCTGGCGCAGCAAGCAGTGCCTCTTGCAGATAGCCTTTCTTTTTTCCATCTTCAACTCTTTGCAGGAGCGAAGACTGTCCACTTTCAAAACTGTTCCAGTCGGGCAGCCCAGCATGGTGTCCTGCAATCAGGTAGGCGAGGATACGTCCCTGCGGCCCTAGCTTTTCGATGGCGTGGATAGCGCCTGCGGTGGAGTGATCGACACGACCGGGCATCCCCTCGATGTGCGCGTCAGCGTCGTATCCGCTGACGGTCTTGATGTATTGCTGGAACTTTTCACGGAACTTCCCAAGGTCGTGCCACAGGCCGGAAAGTCGCGCCCAGTCCTGGCTGTTGAAGGCAGAGGCGAAGTTTGCCGCGAGTTCGGCAACGTCGAGCAGGTGGTCATCCAGAAAATGTTCGACCCATCTTCCCTCCGGCAATTGCCGTACATGAGCTAATGGCTTGTCCATTACATCAGCCATTTCACCTCCACCCCAGCTCGTTCCCGCGGATTTTTGCTCTCGTTCAACCATGCGATTTCGGCATCCAATCTCTCCCCGCGATCCATCAATTGCGACACGGCGGCGTTATCCAGCCGGGGGATGTAGCCCAGCTTGCGGCCTTGCCATTCCACGCGCACGGCACGGTCGTCGTAGCGATTGTCCGGTTCGCGCACCGGTTGCAGCGGCTGGCCGACGGAGAGTTGTGGCCAGAGCACTTCACCTTGGTGGTGCTGAAATCCGGCCACCGGGGAGCGCTGCAAAGTTTTCGACGTGCTCAGGATGGGCTTGGCGTGCGCAATCGCCGGCAGGGCGAATCCGCCGACCAGTGCCGTGAGTGATTTCAGGAATGCGCGCCGCGACATAATGCCCCCTTTGGTTGATGTCACCTTCTATTGTCCATACCCACAAGCTCAAAACATGAGCCTGTCATTCATTTTCTGCCATGCAGAATTTTTTGTATTTCTTGCCGCTGCCGCACGGGCAAGGTGCGTTGTGGACGATTTTGGGTTCGGGGAAGGTGAAACAGGCGAAATTGCCTCTGACTTCAAGGCAATAGGTTCTTTTCATTTTCACCTCACATCCAACACTCGCATAAACCCGGCTTTGCCGTATTCCACCAAACGTTCGTCTGCGGTCGCCAGCACAGCATCGCGCGCTCTGGCCGTGGCTGCCAGGATGCGATCCGCCGGGTCGCCGTGTATTTCGCCCGGCAGGTGCGAGCTGGCGATGGCGATTTCCGGTTCCAGTCCGATCAGGCGCAGGCCGGGCAAGGTCAGAGCGGTCGTCACCCATTTTTCGCAGGGCATTCCGAGGACGATGCGTCCTTTGGCTTCCAGCATGCCGATTTCCCATACCGAAATGGCCGAAACGACAAGTGTGCCTCCATGCGTGGCAGCCACGATTCTTTTTCGCACTGGGGTGGCGAGACGTTCGGCATCACCCAAGGCAAACCAGAGCCAAACGTGGGTGTCCAGCAACAGGAGGGGGGCGGCAGATGTCATGCGTCGCTCTCCGCTTCCCATTCCACATCTATCGGCGCAACGATATCGCCGCGCACGATTGCGGTGTTTGCCATATAGCCGAACAACGGCGTGTCCGGCTTCGGCATTATCGGCACCATCATGGCGACGGGCTTGCCGTGTTTGGTGATGGTCAGCGGCTCGTGGGTGTTCGCCACATTGTCCATTAACTTTAGGCACTTGGCCTTGAATTCTCCGGCTGAAATTTCCATTGCGTTCTCCATGGTCACGAAATTGTGGTCATATAATACGCCATTTTATGGGGTGAGACTTGCGGCAGATAGCGGCTCGTCCATGACCAAGCCGATGTCCTGTCGGTAAAGCCCGTCCGATGTCAGCACGAAAATTCCGGGGAACAGTTCCTTCACATCACTGTGTACCATCAGCTTCTTGCATTCATGCTCGCGGATATTGACTGTGTAGCGTTGCAGGCGGCGCAAAATGCCGCGCCGCTGGTGCGGCTCCATGTTCCGGCTGGCTTCGAGAGTCTCGATCAGCTTTGGGCTTTCGCCGTAGCGCACGATGACGGCGGTCTGGCCTTCTTCCTTGATCAGCCGGAATTTTTTGGCAGCGGTGCGGAAGTTGAATTCGGCTCTTCTCGCCTCGGCCTGGTTGTGCATATCCAGCAGGCCGATGATGCCTTCTTCGTCCAGGCTGTTGAGGCTGGCGTAGTAGTGACGGAAATAAGCCGTGCCATACGCCAGCGATGTTCGCCCAATCGCTGGAGCCAAAATTAGCGGCGAAATCGGCAGCCATCGCAGCTACGCCACGCAGATGTTCATCCAACTGGTGTTCATGCCACTCACCATTTTCGTCTTGACGGACATGGGCAAGGGGTTTGTTATTGGACTTGTCGCTCACATATTCCATGCTAACACCCTCACTGTCTCAAAACGTGAGCCTGCCGCCAGTCCTTTTTACGACAACCCCAGCCTCTCCTGCAACTCGGCAATAATGGCAGGATCGAGCGGCGGTGTATTCTGTTTGCCCCTTTGTTCAAACTCCATCAGCAGCGCCTCAACCATTTCTTTGCCGTCTTGGGTTTTGACGGCCTGCAGCGGGGTTTTGTTTTTCAGGATGGGGATTTTTTGGTTGATCCAGTCGCGGTAATACTGGCGCAGATATTCGGCTATTTGTACCTGGACTTCCGGCTGGTTGTTCAATTCATCCTGTTCTTTTTGGCGTTGCTTTGCCTGTGCCGAACCTTCTTCTTTTTTCAACTGGGCAAACATGGCCTGCGGCGATTCGATCACGGTGGTTTTGTAGCGCGCCTTGCCGGGCAATAATTCTTCCATGAGTTTCTTGAATTTTTGCGCGCGGTTTTCGGAGTTGACCTCGGCGGTGAGCGTTGCGCCTTCGATGCGAAGATGGCCGAGGATAGTGTTGTTCCAGTTTTTGTGCTTCTTGTTGCATGGCTTTTCCCAGGTGAATTCGATCTTGCACAGATCGCCCGCCGGGTCGAATTCCGCACCGGTGAGAATGCTTTCATCGTCCTCGGTCAGGTTGAGTTGGCGGAGGGCGTCGAGCGCTTCGCGCGGCGAACATGCGAGATCGTAGATCAGTTTGTGAAGCAGCAGCGGGTCGCCGTCGGTGTTTTGCAGTTGCGGCATGGCCGGATTGAGCAGGCGGGCGGTGATGTCATGGTAGATGCCCAGCATTTCGTAAATGTATTCTTTGAGCAGTTCCGGTGTGAGCGGCAGTTTGCGGCGATTGATTTTTTTGCGCAGGTCGAGGATGGCGCTTTTCTCTGTGGGTGGAAACATCACCGGCGCGCAGGCTTCCAGCATCGTCACCTGATCTATACGTGCCAACTTGGCAAACATGATGTCGCCAACCTGTGTTTGTTGCGAACCGGAATGTTCGGTCACCTCCGTATCCTCGCCGGTGAAGATATCGCGCAAGGTAAAGCCCGTTCCGGGGCGCACCGAAAGGACGTCATAAAAGCTGAATGGCGCTATGCAGCACTGTTCCATGTAGCGGACGCGAAGCGGATCAAGATGCCGACCTTTCTTGTCCAGGTACGCCCGCGCCAAGGTGCGACCGTCCAGCGCTTCACGTTTCACTGAAGTTTCGAGCGGGGCGGGCACCCAGTCGTAAAAGAACCAGGGCATGAAGATCGGCATGTGCGGCGTGTCGGGGGCGAATGGCTCGTCGTCAAAAGGCATGAATTCGTCCCATGCCTCCAGCAAGGCTTCCTGCCCGAAATGGCTGCTGCCAAAATTGAGCAGTTGCGCGGGCGAGCCTTCAATCGCGCGGCGTATCCTGCGCCAGAGAAAATCATCTTCGGGCTGTACCTGTTCTGTTTTCAAACAGCATTGCTTGTATTTTTTCCCGCTGCCACAGGGGCAGGGGTCGTTGCGTCCTGGTTTCATTTTTTCGCCTTTCGTTTCAGATATTGCTCCGCGCCACGCCGCAATTGTGAAGCAACTTCATCGCGCAATGTTTGCGGTTCGAGCACCTCGACTTCTGCCCCATGCTTGAGTATGTCCATCACCAGTTCGCTCGGGTCGGAGAAAGGGATGCGCAGTTCATAGCTGCCATCTCCAAGTAAAAGGCTTTGTTGTTGCGGGTGCCATTGTTCTTCCGCCACCCAGCGGGCGCGTCCGGGGGTGAATCGCAATAAGGCTGTGTGTTTGGGTTTGCCCGCGAAGATGCCGTAGCTGGAGGCGAAGTGCGCGTCCAGTTCCTTTTCGGCGATGTCTTTGGCGCGCTTTCCCAGCACCTTCGCCTCGCGCAAGCGGTCCACGGCAAAGCTGCGCAGGCCGTTGCGCTGATGGCACCAGGCGTCCAGATACCAGTTGTCGCGGTAATGGGTAAGGCGTTGCGGCGAGATTTCGCGTTGGGTTTTTGTGTCGCTGCTGCGGCTGTGGTAACGAATGGCGAGGCGCCTGCGTTGCAGCAGCGCGCCGGCCACGGTTTGGAAGTGTTCGCCGGAGGTGTTGCGTCCGGCCATGCGCAGGATGCGCACGCGCTTGGCGATTTCGCTCCCGTCCAATTGTGCTGAAGTAAGGAGCTTTTCGATGCGCGTTTTTAACGGCTTGAGGTGGTTATTCAACAGACCGGGTTGCGCTTGTTCGAGCAGTTGCTGGGTGGTGAGCAAGGCATGCAGTTCGGCGGCGTTGAACCAGACACCGGGCAACTCGAAAGCTTGGCCATCCCGCGTGTCGTAGTAGTAGCCGTTGCGTTCGCGGTCGTATTCAAGCGGTGCATTGAAATAGAGCCGCATCTCCTGAATGATGCGGTTGACCGTGGCGCGTGAACATTCGAGCTTTTCCTGCAATACCTGATGCGCTACCGGCAAGTGATGCGCTGCAATGATCTGATGAAGCTTGTAGATGCGTTGCAGGCGATCCATGGTTTTTGTAGTGTCTACAGCAGCACCAGGTTATCCCGATGGATCAGTTCCGGCTCGTCGATATAGCCAAGAATGGCTTCGATTTCGTTGCTGGGTTTGCGGGCGATGAGGCGTGCTTCGTCGGCGCTGTAGTTGACCAGGCCGCGCGCGATGTCGCGGCCGTCGCCGTCGAGGAGGGCGACCACCGCGCCGCGCTGGAAGTTGCCGCCGACACCGGTGACGCCGATGGGGAGCAGGCTTTTACCTTCCTGGCGCAGGGCGCGCACCGCGCCGTCGTCGAGGGTGAGTTTGCCGCTGACTTGCAGGTGGTCGGCCAGCCATTGCTTGCGCGCATCCAGTGCGAGGGCGGGGGCGAGCAGCAGGGTGCCGATGGCTTCGCCCTGCAACAGGCGCGGCAGCACGTCTTTTTCATGGCCGGAGGCGATGACGGTGTGCGCGCCGCTACGCGCGGCGCGTTTGGCCGCGAGCACCTTGGTGATCATGCCGCCGCGCCCGATGTGGCTGCCCGCGCCGCCGGCCATCAGTTCCAGTTTGCCGTCGCCCGCCTGCGCTTCGCGGATGAGGGTGGCGCTGCTGTCTGTTCGCGGGTCGGCGGTGAACAGGCCGGTCTGGTCGGTGAGGATGACCAGCGCATCGGCTTCGATCAGATTGGTGACCAGCGCGCCGAGGGTGTCGTTGTCGCCGAACTTGATCTCGTCGGTGACCACGGTGTCGTTCTCGTTGATGATCGGGATGACGCCGAGCTTGAGCAGGGTGCGCAGGGTGGAGCGCGCATTCAGATAGCGTTCGCGGTCGGCCAGGTCGGCATGAGTGAGCAACACTTGCGCGGCGAGCAGGTGGTGTTCGCGGAACGCGCTTTCGTAGGCTTGCACCAGCCCCATCTGGCCGACGGCCGCCGCCGCCTGCAATTCATGCACGGCGCCGGGGCGTTGTTTCCATCCGAGGCGCTGCATACCCTCGGCGATGGCACCGGAGGAGACGAGTACCACCTCGCAGCCGCGCGCACGCAGGGCGGAAATTTGCTGCGCCCAATTGCTGATAGCCCGCAGGTCCAGACCGGCGCCGCTGTTGGTGACCAGGCTGCTGCCAACTTTGACGACGATGCGTTTAGCCAGGGTTAAAACGTTTTTCATCGCGATGGGTCGTAGATATCGATTTCGGTTTCCTGTGCGCTGTCGCTGACCACTTCCTGTTCTTGTGCCGCGACCGCGTCAAGGTGTTCCATGATGGCGTAAGTCAATTCCTTGCAACCCTCGCCGTTGATGGCGGAGATGGTGAAGTGGCGCGTGTTTTCGCCGTAGGCATCAAGGAAAGCCGCAACCTTCTCTTCGCGGTTTTGCAGAAGATCGAGTTTGTTTAGCACCAGCCAGCGCGGTTTATTGTAGAGCGCTTCGTCGTATTTTTTCAGTTCATTGACCAGCGCATGCGCTTCGTGCACCGGATCGACGCCTTCGTGCAGCGGGGCGAGATCGACCAGATGCAGCAGCAGGCGGGTGCGCGCCAGATGGCGCAGGAACTGGTGTCCCAGCCCGGCGCCTTCCGCCGCACCCTCGATCAGGCCTGGAATGTCGGCGATGACGAAGCTCTTCTGCTCGGACACGCGCACGACACCCAGATTCGGGTGCAGGGTGGTGAAGGGATAGTCGGCGACTTTTGGCTTGGCAGCCGAGACGGAACGGATGAAGGTGGATTTGCCCGCGTTGGGCATGCCGAGCAGGCCGACATCGGCCAGGACTTTCAATTCCAGTTGCAGTTCGCGCCGCTCGCCTTCTTCGCCGGGCGTGCACTGGCGCGGGGTGCGGTTGGTGCTGGATTTGAAATGCAGGTTACCGAGGCCGCCTTTGCCGCCGCGGGCGAGCAAAACTTTCTCGCCGTCGCGGGCGAGGTCGGCGATCACTTCGCCGCTGTTGAGGTCGGTGATGACAGTGCCGACCGGCATGTGCAGGATGATGTCGTCCGCGCCCTTGCCGTAGCAGTCGGCGCCGCGCCCGGATTCGCCGTTTTTGGCGCGGTGCATCCGTGTATAGCGGTAATCGACCAGGGTGTTGATGTTGCGGTTGGCGACCGCATACACGCTGCCGCCATGGCCGCCGTCGCCGCCGTCCGGTCCGCCCTTTTCGATGTATTTCTCGCGCCGGAAGCTGGCCGCGCCGTTACCGCCGTTGCCGGCGATGACTTCAATTTTTGATTCGTCGATGAATTTCATGGGGTGCCCGGAAATAAAAAAGCCCTATCTCGCGATAGGGCTCATTCTAACTGCAAGTGCGGCTTTACGCGGGGACGATGCTGACCGTCTTGCGCTTGAGCGCGCCCTTGACCGCAAATTGCACCTTGCCGGTTATCTTGGCGAACAGGGTATGGTCCTTGCCCATGCCAACGTTGTCACCGGCGTGAACCTGGGTGCCGCGCTGGCGGATGATGATGCTGCCGGCGCTGATCAGTTCACCGCCATAGCTCTTGACGCCCAGTCGTTTCGAATGTGAGTCGCGGCCGTTACTGGTACTGCCGCCGCCTTTTTTCGATGCCATGTTCTAGCTCCTTTGCTTAAGCGGAGATGCCGTCGATGCGGATCTCGGTGTAGTTTTGACGATGCCCTTGGTGCTTCTGGTAATGCTTGCGGCGACGCATCTTGAAGATGGTTACTTTCTTGTGGCGGCCGTTGGCCACGATAGTGGCTTTGACCGAGGCGCCCTCCAGCAGGGGCTGGCCCACGCTGATTTTTTCACCGGCGCCGATCATTAGCACTTTATCCAACACGATCGCGCTGCCGACTTCGCCGTCAACGGTTTCAATTTTGAGCGTTTCACCCTCGACAACGCGATACTGCTTGCCACCGGTTTTGATTACTGCGTACATGACTACCTCGCTTGATGCGGTTTGTTTACGGCATAACCCAAAGGTTAGCCTCCACCGAAAACGTCGTTTTTAGTTACGGCATAACCTGAAGGTTAGCCTTCGCTGATAACTGCGGTTCTTTCGAAAGGCGCGCATTATACCCAAATCGCCTTTTTCGTCAAAACCTTTTGTGGTGTTTCTCAACGCTTCATGGAATCAAAGAACTCGGCGTTGTTTTTGGTTGCCTTGACTTTGTCCTGCAGGAATTCCATCGCCTCCAGCTCGTCCATCGGGTACAGCAGCTTGCGCAGCAGCCAGATCCGTTGCAGGATTTCCGGCTTGAGCAGAAGCTCTTCCCGGCGCGTGCCGGAACGGTTGATGTTGATCGCCGGGTAGATGCGTTTTTCCGCCATACGGCGATCCAGATGGATTTCCATGTTGCCGGTGCCTTTGAATTCCTCGTAGATCACGTCATCCATGCGCGAGCCGGTATCGACCAGCGCGGTGGCGATGATGGTTAGCGAGCCGCCTTCCTCGATGTTGCGTGCCGCGCCGAAGAAGCGTTTCGGCCGCTGCAGGGCGTTAGCATCCACGCCGCCGGTCAGCACCTTGCCGGAAGACGGGATGACCGTGTTGTAGGCGCGCGCCAGACGGGTGATGGAATCGAGCAGGATGACCACGTCTTTCTTGTGTTCGACCAGGCGTTTGGCCTTTTCCAGCACCATCTCGGCGACCTGCACGTGACGGGTAGCCGGTTCGTCGAAGGTGGAGGCGACCACTTCGCCGCGCACGGTGCGACTCATTTCGGTCACTTCCTCCGGGCGTTCGTCGATCAGCAGCACGATCAATGTCGCTTCCGGATTATTCGCCGAGATGGAGTGGGCGATATGTTGCAACATCACCGTCTTGCCGGATTTGGGCGAGGCCACCAGCAGGCCGCGTTGACCATTGCCGATGGGGGCGACGATGTCGATGATGCGCCCGGTAAGATTTTCTTCGGCGCGGATATCGCGCTCCAGCGTCATGTGCCGGGTCGGAAACAGAGGGGTCAGGTTCTCGAACAGGATCTTGTTCTTGGCATTCTCCGGCGGTTCACCGTTGACTTTGTCGACCTTGACCAGCGCCACATAACGCTCGCCGTCCTTCGGGGTGCGAATCTCGCCCTCAATCGAATCGCCGGTGTGCAGGTTGAACCGGCGCACCTGGCTGGGGCTGACGTAAATGTCGTCCGGTCCGGCCAGATATGAGGTGTCTGGCGAGCGCAGGAAGCCGAAGCCGTCGGGTAGCACTTCCAGCGTGCCTTCACCGAAAATGCTTTCGCCTTTTTTCGCGTGACTTTTTAGCAGCGCGAACATCAGGTCCTGTTTGCGCATGCGGTTGGCATTGTCGATTTGGCTGGTGGTGGCCATTTCCACCAATTCGGTGATGTGTTTGGTCTTGAGGTCGGATAAATGCATAGTCAGAATGGAGCGCTTCAGCGCGGTTGATAGAGTGTTGCGGGAGAGTGTTGCGGGGTTGTGGGAATTTTCGCGCCAGCTGCCGTGTTTTGCTTCGGATTTATTTATTGTGTCCGTGTTTCAGAACGATACACGGCAAGCGCGGGCGAAAGAGTAAAGGGTTCAGATGTGGCTGTCAATGAAGGCGGTGAGTTGCGATTTGGACAGGGCGCCGACTTTGGTCGCTTCGATGTTGCCGTTTTTGAACAGCATCAGGGTGGGGATGCCGCGCACGCCGTATTTTTGCGGGGTCTGCTGGTTCTCGTCCACGTTCAGCTTGGCGATGTTCAGGCGGCCGGCATATTCCTGGGAAATTTCATCCAGGATCGGCGCGATCATGCGGCAGGGGCCGCACCATTCCGCCCAGTAGTCCACCAGTACGGGAAGGGGGGACTGCAAAACTTCGGCGGTGAACGTGTCGTCGGTAATGTAATGGATGTGTTCGCTCATGATTTTTTCTCGTTGGGAGTTAATGGGTTTGTTGGCTACGGCAGAGTTGCCGGGAAGTCTTACGGGAACAGGTGCGCATCCTAGCTAAAAAATTACGGCTTGGGAAGTTTTTTGCCTGATGCCGCATAACTAACTGATAAATAGCGCGTCATTTTTTCCAGACATACAGTTTTGATCGGTGCAGATCGTCAATTTCCCGTGTCGTCTGCGGTGGGTGATCGCTGACGTTGAATGAATTGCTGATGAATAAAGCACCGGGATGCAGCTCGCGTTCGACCTTTTGCCACAGTTCCGCCATCGGCACCGGCGACAGATAGGCGAACACCACATCATAGTCACCCAGATCGCAGTCCCACAGACTTTGCCGGCGCACCGTGCAGTTGCGGAAACCGCCCAAGCGGATGCGCAACCAACTCAGGATGAACGGCAGCGGGGCGATTTCGACGCCGTGGAAGTGACTCTCCGGGCGCGCGCGCGCCAGATGGGTCAGCACCCCGCCGAGGCCGGAACCGATGTCGATGAAACGCAATGGCCGGTCGGCGGGCAACAGGGTTTCCAGTGCCATCCACACCTTGCGGCTGGACAGGTACAGCGGGACCTGTGAGCGGAACGTGCTCCAGTAAACCAGCAACAGCAGCAGGAAGCCGAACAGAAAAAACAGGGGGGGCATGTCGGCGGCGAGGGTGATGACCAGCGCCGGGGCAAACAGGAGCTGTATCGGCAGCCACCAGCGCGCGAGTCCAAAAAAATGGCTCAGGACAGCGGCGATGAGACCGGCCAGCAAGGCCAGCGCGATGGGCGGCCAGCCCAAGCCTCCCGCGATGAGGAGACTGACCAGACAGGCCGCCAGTTGCAAGGCTAGGGCGATGAGCGACGGCGGCAATCGCGTCATCTGTGTCAGCGCACCAGTCCGGTTTCCACTTTGTCCCGTGTCGCTTTGCCCGCCAGGCGTTCCAGCAGGGTGAGGGAAAAATCCATCGCGGTGCCGGGACCGCGCGAGGTGATCAGATTTCCGTCTTCCACCACGGCGGCGGTCTGTAGTTGCACGGCGGGGAAATCATCCAGTGCCCCCGGGTAGCAGGTGGCGCGCTTGCCGTCGAGCAGTCCTGCCTGCGCCAGCACCGAGGGCGCGGCGCAGATGGCTGACACGTAACGGCCTGCATCGCGCATCTTGCGCAGCAAACCGGCCACCCGCGCATCGTCGCGCAGATGATCGGCGCCCGGCAGGCCGCCGGGCAGCACGATCAGGTCGTACTCTTGTGCCAGCGCGCTATCCAGGGTGGTGTCCGGCACCAGCACGGTGCCGCGGCTGCCGCGCAAGGGGCCGGAGGTGAGGCCTGCCACGGTGACATCGATGCCGCCACGGCGCAGGATGTTGATAACGGTGACGGCTTCCAGTTCTTCGCTGCCGTCGGCGAACAATACCAGTGCTTTTTTCATGTCATCTCCCTGTGGGGCGGTTTGAAATCCGACCTGTAAAAATTCCGCTTAGTCGCGGAAGTTCTGATATTGCAGCGGGAAATCAGTAATGGTTTTCTTGACGAAGGCGATGGCCGCCTGCAGGTCGTCGCGGTTCTTGCCGGTCACACGCACGGCATCGCCCTGGATGCTGGCCTGCACCTTGAGCTTGCTGTCCTTGAGGTGCTTGACGATCTTTTTCGCCAGTTCAATCTCCACCCCGACCTTTACCGTGCAACTGCGTTTAACCTTGTTTCCGCTGACCTTTTCGATCTTGTCGCTGATGTCGAGGCTGCGGATATCCACCCCGCGCTTGGCCAGCTTGCCGTTGAGGATGTCCTGCACCTGGTCGAGCTGGAATTCGTTGTCGGCGAACACGGTGAGCACCAGTTCGGCCTGTTCCACGCGCGCATCCGAACCCTTGAAGTCGAAGCGGGTGCCGACTTCCTTGTTGGTCTGTTCGAGCGCATTTTTGACTTCGGTCTTCTCTACTTCTGAAACGATATCGAAAGAGGGCATAGCGGACTCCAATAGAATCAAAACCGATTGCCCGCAGATTACACGGATTTACGCAGATTAACTGCCGGACAAACAGCTTTTCAAAATCTGCGTAATCTGCAGGCAAAGGTTTTCAACCAAAACTACAAACGTAATCGACAGCGTCCGCTCCGGTGTGAATCTCGAAGCCGCCGTTTTCGGCCACCTTGAAGCTATCGCCTGCGGCGTAGGGTTTGAATGCGGATTCCCCGGCGATTTTCACGGAGCATGTTCCGGCAGTGATCTCCAACAATTCCGGCGCTCCGACATTAAAGGTGAGCTGGCTGCCCGGCAGGATCACGCCGCAGGTCTTGCGCGAGCCGTCCGGGAAATACACCGAGTGCGACACGCACTTGCCGTCGAAGAATACGTTGGCTTTTTTGCCCATGCTGACGTTGTCGAATTTGTCTGACATCTGTTTTCCTTTATTTTGCGGGTTCGTTGGCTTTGACGCCTTTTTGATAATTCGTATAAAGGTAGAGCGGGATGCCAAGATCGCCCAAATGGTGCTCGATCAGCGGCTTCACCGCGGCCCAGTCGAGGCCGTTGACGCCGCAGGCAAGGCGCGGCAAAGCCAGGCTGGGGACCTTTTCCTTCTGTGCGAACGTCCGCAGCGCATGCAACGCATGATTGACATGGTTCAGGCTGGCATGCCCCGGTTTGCTGCCATGGGCATAGGCTTCGTCCTGGGTGAACAGGTTGACCAGATAGCGCCCGTCGCTGCTCATCCATGCCCATAACTCGCCGGACTTCGGGTGCCGCGTGTGGCAGTAATGGCGGAAATCCTTGTACATCGCCGGCATGCGCTCGCGCAGTTGCAGTGCCAGGCCGTGCATGAAATCGTCATTCGGCGCGATGCCCTGGGCGATCGCCTTGGCACCGCTCAACAGAATGTCTCCGGTCAGTTCGTGGATCATGCCGCCTCCCCGGTTATTTTTTACTTCCTCTTCTGCAGGTTGGCCGCGACGCGCATGCGCAGCGCGTTCAGCTTGATGAAACCGCCCGCATCCTTCTGGTCGTAGGCGCCCTTGTCGTCCTCGAAGGTGGCGATGCTGGAATCGAACAGCGAGTCGGTCCTGGAGTCGCGCCCGACGACGATGACGTTGCCCTTGTACAGTTTGACGCGCACCCAGCCGTTGACGGTTTGCTGGGTATGGTCGATCAGGGTCTGCAGGGTGCGGCGCTCCGGGCTCCACCAGTAGCCGTTGTAGATCATTGAAGCGTAGCGCGGCATCAGGTCGTCCTTCAGGTGGGCCACTTCGCGGTCCAGCGTGATCGATTCGATGGTGCGGTGCGCCTTGAGCATGATGGTGCCGCCCGGGGTTTCATAACAGCCTCGTGACTTCATCCCGACGTAGCGGTTCTCCACCAGGTCGAGGCGGCCGATGCCGTGCTTGCCGCCCAGTTCATTCAGTTTTGCCAGAATCGCAGCCGGCGTCATTTTGTTGCCGTTCAGCGCCACGATGTCGCCACGCTCAAATTCGATATCCAGATATTCGGCGGCATCGGGCGCCTTCTCCGGCGACACGGTCCAGCGCCACATGCTTTCTTCGGCTTCGGCGGCGGGGTCTTCCAGATGGCGGCCCTCGTAGGAGATGTGCAGCAGGTTGGCGTCCATCGAATACGGGGAGCCGCCTTGCTTGTGTTTCATGTCGACCGGGATGCCGTGTTTCTCGGCATACGCCATCAGCTTTTCGCGGCTCAACAGATCCCATTCGCGCCACGGCGCGATGATCTTGATGTCGGGATTCAGCGCGTAAGCGCCGAGCTCGAAACGCACCTGGTCGTTGCCCTTGCCGGTTGCGCCATGGGCGATGGCCTGGGCACCGGTCATCGCGGCAATCTCGATCAGGCGTTTGGCGATCAGCGGCCGCGCGATCGAGGTGCCGAGCAGGTACTCGCCTTCATACACGGTGTTGGCGCGAAACATCGGGAACACGAAATCGCGCACAAATTCCTCGCGCAGGTCGTCGATGAAAATGCTCTCCGCGGGAATGCCGAATTGCAGCGCTTTTTTGCGCGCCGGTTCCAGCTCTTCACCCTGGCCGACGTCGGCGGTGAAGGTGACCACTTCGCATTGGTAGGTATCCTGCAGCCATTTCAGAATGACTGAGGTGTCGAGTCCCCCGGAGTAGGCGAGGACGGCCTTTTTGATATCGCTCATGATGATTACCTGGTGATGAATTATGAATTTATTTTGTTGCGGAGCTTGTTTTCAAAACGCGCCTTGTCGATGACGAAACGCTCATGTGTGCCCCGCGCGATGGTGTCGACACTGTCGTGTGCCGATACGGCGAAGGTGATGCGGCGACCATCGACCGCGGTCACTTCCACCGTGGCGGTCACTTCCAGTCCCGGCGGCGTGGCGGCTTCGTGGCTGATATTGATGTGGGTTCCGAGAGATTGCTCTTGCGGCCAGTCGAGATGCGTTTTGAGGCACATGATGCAGGCCCACTCCAGGAAGCCGACCATGAAGCCGGTGGCGAACACTTCCGGCATGGCCTGGAATTCCGGCGATTCCGGATACAGCGCGGGCACGGTCTTGCTCGCCGGAATGATGAATTTGTGCTCGTAACGGATGCCGGGTTTCAGCGTGTCTCTCATGTTTCTCTCCGCCGGTTCAGTGGTCCAGTTTTCCCAGCAACAGGTATTCCATCAGCGCCTTTTGTACGTGGAGCCGATTCTCCGCTTCACCCCAGACCACGCTTTGCGGGCCGTCGATGACTTCTGCCGATACTTCCTCGCCGCGGTGCGCGGGCAGGCAATGCATGAACACGGCATCCTTGGCGGCGACGCGCATCATGTCGCCGTCCACCTGCCAGTCGGCGAAGTCCTTCATGCGTTCTTCGTTCTCGGCTTCCCAGCCCATCGAGGTCCACACATCGGTGGTCAGCAGATCGGCGCCCTTGGCGGCTTCCATCGGATCGGCGAACTCTTCGTAATGTTTGGCGCCGAACAGGCCGGCGCGCTCCGGCTCGACTTCATAGCCGGGCGGGGTGGAGACATGCACATTGAAATCCAGGATCTCCGCCGCCTGCAGCCACGTATTGCACATATTGTTGGAATCGCCGATCCACGCCACCGTCTTGCCGGTGATGCTGCCGCGATGTTCGATGTAGGTGTAGATGTCGGCCAGTACCTGGCAGGGGTGGTATTCGTTGGTCAGGCCGTTGATCACCGGCACACGCGAGTTGCGCGCGAAGCGTTCGATGATGTCCTGCTCGAAGGTGCGGATCATCACGATGTCGCTCATGCGCGAGATGACCTGGCCGGCATCTTCCACCGGCTCGCCACGTCCCAGTTGGGAATCGCGCGTGTTCAGATAGATTGCGGAGCCGCCGAGCTGGTGCATGCCGGCCTCGAACGACAAACGCGTGCGCGTGCTGGCCTTCTCGAAGATCATCACCAGCGTGCGGTCTTCCAGCGGCCAGTATTTTTGGTAGTCCTTGAAGCGTTCCTTGATGATGCGGGTGCGCTCGAACAGATATTTAAACTCCGCGCGGGAAAAATCCCTGAACTGCAAAAAGTGCTTGATGTTCGCTGCCATGATGCGTTTCCGTCAGGATTGCAAAAAGTCTTTGATCAGGGAGACCAGGCGGTTTACCAGTTGCTGTGCCTCTTCCCGGCTCAGGATCAGCGGCGGCAGCAGGCGGATCACGCTGTCGGCGGTGACGTTGATGAGCAGTCCGTTATCCAGTCCGTGCCCGACCAGTTCGGCACAGGGCTTGTCCAGTTCGATGCCGAGAATCAGTCCCTGCCCGCGGATTGTCGTGATGCCGTTGACACCCTGCAACGCGGCGGCGAGATCGTCACGGATCATTTGCCCGATCTGTTCCGCATGGGCGAGCAAGCCGTCCTGTTCGATGATGTCGAGGGTGGCGATGCCGGCGGTGCAGGCCAGCGGATTGCCGCCAAAGGTCGAGCCGTGATTTCCCGGCTTGAAGGTGCCCGTTGCTTTGCCCGCAGCCAGGCAGGCACCGATCGGCACGCCGGAACCCAGGCCTTTGGCCAGCGTCATCACGTCGGGCAGAATGGCGCTGTGCTGGTGGGCGAACCAGCGCCCGGTGCGGCCCATGCCGCATTGCACCTCGTCCAGCATCAGCAGCCAGTTCTGCGCATCGCAAATCTCGCGCAACCCTTGCAGATAGCCCGCATCCGGCGTGCGAATGCCGCCCTCGCCCTGGATCGGCTCGACCAGCACGGCGACAACGTTGCGGTCGTTCTGTGCCACCTGGCGCACGGCCTCCAGATCGTCGTAAGGCACGCGCACGAAACCTTTGACCAGCGGCTCGAAACCGGCCTGTACCTTGCGGTTGCCGGTGGCCGAGAGGGTGGCCAAGGTGCGCCCGTGGAAGGATTTTTCCATCACGATGATGGCGGGATTATCTATTCCCCGATTACGCCCATACAGGCGAGCCAGCTTGATCGCGGCCTCGTTCGCCTCGCAACCGGAATTGCCAAAGAACACTTCCTGCATGCCGGACACGGCGCAGAGTTTGGCGGCCAGCTGCTCCTGCAGCGGAATCTGATAAACGTTGGAGGTGTGGATCAGGCGGTCGATCTGTGCTTTGAGCGCGGCGGTAAAGCGCGGGTGCGCGTGCCCCAGCGTGTTGACGGCGATGCCGGACAAGGCGTCGAGATAGCGCTTGCCATCGGTGTCAAATAGCCATGCGCCTTCGCCGTGGGAAAACGCGACGGCTTGTCTGGAATAGGTGTTCATCAAATGTGACATGACAGGGTTTCCGGTCTTGTTGTTTTTCTGATGCAACTATAAACAAAAAAGGCCGACAGCGCTGTCGGCCTTCAGCTTGCAGGGATTGGCTGCAATAAAGATCAGGCCATTGCCTTGATGGCGGCGGACAGTCGGCTCTTGTGGCGGGCGGCCTTGTTCTTGTGGATGATCTTCTTGTCGGCGATGGAATCCACCACGCTGGTCGAGGCGCGGAACACTTCCTGCGCGGCGGCCTTGTCGCCCGTCTGCACGGCCTTGATGACTTTCTTGATGGCAGTGCGCATTTCGGAGCGCAATGTGCTGTTGTGCGCGTGCTGCTGCGTTGCCTGACGTGCGCGTTTCTTGGCTTGTGCGGTATTGGCCATCTATGACTCCTCGGAATTCGGCTTGCGTAAAAAGGCGCGCATTATAGGGAGCCGTCCCGTATTTTGCAACCCGTAGTTTTGGGCACTGGAGCGCGCCGGGGGTGGCGGGGCGGAATGATATGATGCGCGGCATTTATAAAACGGCGGCACATTCGGATGATGGCAATAAAAACAGGGGGATTGGCGGCATGAACCTGCTCAAGGCGCTGGTTACCATCAGCGGCCTGACCCTGGTTTCGCGCGTGCTGGCCTTCGGCCGCGACGTGCTGATCGCGCGTATTTTCGGCGCCGGAATGGCGACCGACGCCTTTTTTGTTGCCTTCAAGCTGCCCAATCTGCTGCGCCGCCTGTTCGCCGAGGGGGCTTTCTCGCAGGCCTTTGTGCCCATCTTCGGCGAATACCGCAACCGCAAGGGAAAGGACGAGACCCGCCTGCTGGTCGATCACGTCAGCACCCTACTGGCGCTCATTTTGTTTGTGGTTACCCTCGTCGGCATCCTCGCCGCGCCGGTTCTGGTCTATCTCAGCGCGCCCGGCTTTGCCCGCAACGGCGAACAATTCGATCTCACCGTGCAATTGCTGCGCATCACGATGCCCTATATTTTCTTCATTTCGCTGGTGGCGGTCGCGGCGGGCATCCTCAACACCTACAACAAATTCTGGGTGCCGGCGTTCGCGCCCATCCTGCTCAACCTGTGTTTCATCGGCGGCGCGCTGTGGGCGGCGCCGTATTTCGACCCGCCCATCCTGGCGCTGGCGTGGGCGGTGTTCGTCGCCGGTATCGTCCAGCTGGCGTTCCAGATTCCGTTCCTGCGCAAGATCGGCATGCTGCCGCGCCCGCGTTTCAATCCGCGCCATGAAGGGATGCGCCGCGTCATCCGCCAGATGGGGCCGGCCGCGTTCGGCGTTTCCATTGCGCAAATCAGCCTGATCCTGAATACCGTGTTCGCCTCCTTCCTGGTCGCCGGCAGCGTGTCCTGGCTGTATTACGCCGACCGTCTGATGGAGTTTCCCACCGGCCTGCTGGGGGTGGCACTGGGCACCATTCTGCTGCCGTCGCTGTCAAAGTTGCACGCGAACAACGACACGGCGGAATATTCGCGCATGCTGGACTGGGGCTTGCGCCTGACCTTTTTGCTGGCGTTGCCTGCCGCGCTGGCGCTGGGCATGATCGGCGTGCCGCTGCTGGCGACCTTCTTCCAATATGGCGCGTTCGATGCGCATGACGTGCTGATGTCGCGCAGCGCGCTGGTGGGCTACAGCATCGGCCTGATCGGCCTGATTCTGGTCAAGATCCTCGCCCCCGGCTTTTATGCGCGGCAGAACATCCGCACCCCGGTCAAGATCGGCGTGGTCACCCTGATCGCAACCCAGCTGATGAATGTCGTGTTCGTGTTCGGTCTCGGTCTTGCCCATGCCGGACTGGCCCTGTCCATCGGCCTCGGCGCGTGCCTGAATGCGGCTGTCCTGTACCGATTCCTGCGCAAGGCCGGCATCTATCGCGCCGAACCCGGCTGGCCGCGGTTTTTTGGCAAGCTTGGCATTGCCCTGCTGGCGCTCGGTGTGTTGCTGTGGTTCGGCATGGGCAGCGAACAGCACTGGCTTGAGGCGCGCGGCTGGCCGCGCATCATCCATTTATCCGCGCTGGTGATCGGCGGCATGGCGGCCTATTTTGGCGTGCTTTTCGCGCTCGGTTTCAGGCTGCGGGATTATTACAAGCGGGCAACGTAATGAGGGAAGAGATGAGCGATTACTCGTACAACGTGGAAGAAGACAGTTTCGATCAATTGGTGCTGGCGCGCTCGGAGGCATTGCCGGTGCTGCTCGACATCAGCGCAGAATGGTGCGCGCCGTGCCGGGTGCTGGCACCGCTGCTGCACAAGATGGTGTTCGAATACGACGGCAAGTTTTACCTTGGCGTGGTGGATGCCGACGAGAACATGAAGATCGCCGGGCGCCACAAGGTGCGCGGCTTTCCCACTGTCATCGCCTACAGCCACGGGGTCGAGATCGACCGTTTCCACGGCGCGCAGACCGAAGGTTTTCTGCGCAACTTCATCGACAAGGTGATCGAGCGCCATGCCGCCGGCGCGGTGGCCGCTTAACCGCACGTCCGGATTTTCATGCAATACGGTGAACGCTTCAACACCTGGACCCATCTGCTTGGCGCGCTGTTGGGGCTGATCGGCGGGTCGGTGCTGATCGTGCTGGGGGCATTCAGCGGCGATGTATGGAAGATCGTCAGCTTCTCGATCTACGCGGTGACGCTGGTGTCGCTGTACGGCTTTTCCACCCTGTATCACAACGCCAAGCCGGGCCGGCTCAAAACTCTCCTGCAGAAATTCGACCATAACGCCATTTATCTGCTGATCGCCGGAACCTACACGCCATTCACCCTGGTCAGCCTGCGCGGGCCGTGGGGTTGGTCGCTGTTCGGCGTGGTGTGGGGGCTGGCGTTGCTGGGAATATTTCAGGAGTTGTGGTTCGCCAAAAAGTCACGCTGGCTATCCATGCTGATCTACATTCTGATGGGCTGGGTCGCCCTCGTCGCCGTCATGCCCTTGCTGGAAATGCTCGGCACGCCGGGCTTCATCCTGCTGGCGGCGGGCGGGGCCGCCTACACCGGCGGCATCGTCTTCTATCTCTACGATGAAAAGTTTCGCCACTGGCACGGGATCTGGCACCTGTTCGTGCTCGCCGGTAGCGCGCTGCACTACTGCGCGATTCTGTTTTACATCGCCTGAACGAGAATGAAATACGCCGCCGGACAATTCGATTTTTATCCGTGCCGCCGACCCGTGGCGCGCTTCCGGTGCGGGCGCCTTGGTTGTCAAAACTTGTCGGAGTGGCGTTATATCAGCGTTGAGAGATGATGACCAAGCGTCTCGACATTGACAAGGGTCATGCCATGCATGGCGCTTAATCCCTTGCATTGCTCCGCATCGAGATCCAGCACACAGAGGATGAAGTATTTCCGTCCAATGTTCAGGCGCTTGCGGAGCGCCATGTATTTGTCGAGGTCCTGCCGGAATTCTCCGGTCTTGCATTCGATATAGAGCGGACGGGTTTTGTTGATCAAAAAGAAAACATCCAGTTCTCCTTTTCTTTGGGCAAAAACGAAAGTATCAAGTTCCGTGCGCAGGAGAATTCAACCCTGTGCTCCCGGCATAACCTCAAGCCTGTCATCAGCGCGAACCACTCAAGCCATTCCCCCGCAAAAAAAAGCCGGACGTTGGGGGCGTTTTGCAGGACAAGGCGAAGGTTCTTCTCTTCCTTGTTGTTGAAGCAGCGGGCGACCAGGGAATATTTGTGGAGTTTTCGGGCGAAGGATTCTAGCGCTTTGGCGTCTTCGGCTGATTTTTTGTCCAGATGAGTCAGGGCGCTGTTGTGTCTCCAGACTTAACCAATCGGAATTGTGTATGTCGACAATATTGCTGTGTTTTCCCGCGTCTTGTGGCTGGAGTGAAGATGTTCGAAGCGCATTCAGTTCGTTGCGCCGGGCGAAGAACTGTTCCAGCAGTTTGTTCACGAATAAGACCGTGTCATAGATCGGGTTGGAAGTTTCACACCGAACACAACTGAAGGGCACCTCTAAAAATCCAGATTTCGTCGCAATACTGCGTTGCTCACAAAAAATTACTCCTTACATATCAATTATATGCGGCGTCGCAATTTTTTATTCACGCCTTGTCTTGCTTGGAACTTTGAATTTTTAGAGGCGCCCTGAAGTTCTGTCCGGTCATTTCCTGCGCATGTTCGGTGATCGTGCCGCATTTATTGCATCGGGAGATAGACATGGCAATTTGCCGTTCATTAAAAATGGCTTGATTGCGGCCCGGCCGAATGGGTCACGATGCAAAACGGACTACTGCAGTGCCGCAAAGAAATTCCTGATCGCCAGCACCCGCTGTGGCAAATCCCCATACTTCAAATCGATCTTCAGTTTGTCCTGCCCCGCCATCTTGATATGCCGTTTGCTCTGGATCAGGCTGATGATTTTCATCGGGTCGATCGGCGGGGCGGGGACGAACTGGATCACGATGTCTTCCGTTGAGGCATCCACTTTGGCGATGCCCAATGGCTTGGCGAGGATGCGCAGGCGGTGGCTGTCGAGCAGGGTTTGCGCCGGCTCGGGCAGCAGGCCGAAGCGGTCGATGAGTTCCTGCTGCATGTCGTCGAGATCCTGCTGGGTGTCGCAGTTGGCGAGGCGTTTATAGACCACCAAGCGCTGGTGGATGTCGCCGCAGTAATCGTTGGGCAGCAGGGCGGGGGAATGCAGGTTGATCTCGGTGGTGACGCCCAGCGGGTGCGCCATGTCCGGCTCCTTGCCGGACTTGAGCGACTTGATCGCGGCGTTGAGCATGTCGTTGTAGAGCGAGAAACCGATCTCCTGCATCTCGCCGCTCTGCGATTCGCCCAGCACTTCGCCCGCACCGCGAATTTCCAGGTCGTGCATCGCCAAATAAAAACCCGAACCCAGTTGTTCCATCGCCTGGATCGCTTCCAGCCGTTTCTTCGCCTGCGCGGTGAGGCCGTCCAGGCTGTCCACCAGCAGGTAGGCATAGGCTTGGTGGTGCGAGCGCCCGACGCGGCCGCGCAACTGGTGCAACTGCGCCAGGCCGAAGCGGTCGGCACGGTTGATGAGCATGGTGTTGGCGGTCGGCACGTCGATGCCGGTTTCAATGATGGTGGAACACAGCAGCACGTTGAAGCGCTGGTGGTGGAAGTCGCGCATCACCGCTTCCAGATCGCGCTCGCCCATCTGGCCGTGTGCCACGCGGATGCGTGCTTCCGGCAACAGTGTCTCCAGTTTCTCCAGCATGTTGGGCATGGTGTCCACTTCGTTGTGCAGAAAGTACACCTGCCCGCCGCGTTTCAATTCGCGCAGCACCGCTTCGCGGATCACGCCCGCGCTGTAGTTGCTGACGAAGGTCTTGATGGACAGGCGGCGCTGCGGCGCGGTGGCGATCACCGAGAAATCGCGCAGGCCTTCCAGCGACATCGCCAGCGTGCGCGGGATCGGCGTGGCGGTTAAAGTCAAAACATCCACTTCTGCGCGCAAAGCCTTGAGGCGTTCTTTCTGTTGCACGCCGAAGCGGTGCTCTTCGTCGAGGATGACCAGACCCAGATTATGGAACTTAACCTCTTTCTGGATCAGCTTGTGCGTGCCGATCACGATGTCCAGCCTGCCGTCGGCCAGATCCTTCAGCGCCTGCGCCACTTCCTTGGCGGAGCGGAAGCGCGACAGCTCGGCGATCTTGATCGGCCAGTCGGCGAAGCGGTCGCTGAAATTCTGGAAGTGTTGCTCGGCGAGCAATGTGGTGGGCACCAGCACCGCGACCTGTTTGCCGTCCATCACCGCGACGAAGGCGGCGCGCAGCGCGACCTCGGTCTTGCCAAAACCAACATCGCCGCAGATCAGCCGATCCATCGGCTTGCCGGATTGCAGGTCTAGCAGCACCGCCTCGATGGCGGCGGCCTGGTCGGCGGTCTCCTCAAAACCGAAACCGGCGGCGAATGCTTCATAGTCGTGCTGGGTAAGCCTGAATGCGTGGCCCTTGCGCAAGGCGCGCTGGGCGTAGAGGTTGAGCAGTTCGGCGGCGGTGTCGCGCACCTGTTTCATCGCGCGCTGCTTGGCCTTGTCCCAGACCCCGCTGCCCAGCTTGTGCAGGGGGGCGGCTTCCGCCGCGCCGCCGCTGTAACGGCTGATCACATGCAGTTCCGACACCGGCACATACAGCTTGTCTTCGCCCGCATATTCCAGCAACAGGAATTCGTTTTCGCCTTCGCCGAGGTCGAGGTTGACCAGGCCGCGATAGCGCGCGATGCCGTGCTGCTCGTGCACCACCGGATCGCCCGGCTTGAGCTCGGACAGGTCGCGCAACATGCCTTCGACGTTGCTCTTCTTCGCGGCGCGGGTTGCGCGGTTGCGCGGTTGCGCGGCATACAACTCGGTCTCGGTGACGACAGCAATGTTTTCTGCAGTAAGGATGAAGCCGTTTTGCACCGGCGCGACGCCGAGCATGAATTTCTCGCCACCGGCGAGGAAAGATGCGTAGTCCTCGCACACGGCAGGCGCGAGGCCGTATTCCCTGAGATAGCCGGACATGATTTCGCGCCGGCCGAGGCTGTCGGCGAGCAACAGCACGCGGCCGGGGTAGGCTTGCAGAAAATTCCGGAAGGCGTGGGTGGGGATTTCGGCGCGGCGATCCACGGCGATGGGAGGGATGGGGGAAGTCGCGCACGGGGTGATGTTTTTAGAGTCTTCCCTCACCCCCAGCCCCTCTCCCGTTGGGCGAATCGAACTCTGACTCCCTCTCCTCCCGGGAGAGGGGTCGGGGGAGGAGGCACTCGTGGCAATCACATCCACCCTTGCAAAATTTTTCACGCGGATGAAGAACTGCTCCCCGTCCAGAAACAATTCTCCCGGTTCCAGCAAAGGGCGCTGCGGATCACCTCTCAACAAGTTATGGCGCGAGGCCGCATCCTTGGCGAAAGCGGCGATGGCCGCGTCCACCGCGCCGTGCAGGCACAGCGTGGCATCTTTCGGCAGGTAGTCGAACAGGGTCGCGGTCTGGTCGAAGAATAGCGGCAGGTAATACTCGATGCCGGAGGGGGCGATGCCATTGCTCACATCCTTGTAGATGCGCGACTTCGACGGGTCGCCCTCGAAGCGTTCGCGGAAGCGCTGGCGGAAGGTGGTCTGACCCTGGTCGTCCAGCGGGAACTCGCGCGCGGGCAGCAGGCGGATCTCCGGCACGGGATATAGCGTGCGCTGCGTGTCAACGTCGAAGGTGGCGATGGTCTCGATCTCGTCGTCGAACAGGTCGAGGCGGTAGGGTAGCACGCTGCCCATCGGGAACAGGTCGATCAGCCCGCCGCGCACGCAATATTCGCCGGGGGTGAGCACCTGCTGCACATGGGAATAACCCGCCAGCGTCATCTGCGCGCGCAGGGCGTCTAGGTCGAGGCGCTGGCCCCTGTTCAGGAAAAAGGTATAGGCGGCAAGATAGCTGACCGGTGGCAGCGGATACAGTGCGGTCGTAACCGGCACGATCAATACATCGCAATCGTTGCTGCGGATATGGTGCAGCGTGGCCAGGCGCTCCGAGATCAGATCCTGATGCGGTGAAAAATGGTCGTAGGGCAGGTTCTCCCAGTCCGGCAGCAGGTGCGTGCGCAGCTTGGGATCAAAGAACGGAATCTCTTCCGCCAGCCGCTGTGCTTCCGGCGCATTGGCGGCGACCACGACCAGCGGCGAAGTTTTTGTGGCGTACTGCGCCAGCGCCAGCGCATCGGACGAACCGTGCAGTTGGGTATAGCGGGGGCGGGAATTTTTTGCGGGAAAAAGCACGACGGACGGCCTGAAACGGGGGCGCGCATTATAAGCCATGCCCCCGTCTTTCATTTACAATCGCGCCCATGTCCGGATTCCACGCCTTGGTCCCCGCCGCCGGTTTTGGCGCGCGCATGGGACAAGAATTGCCCAAACAATATCTGCCCATCGCCGGCAAGCCGATGATTGCCCACGCCCTCGATACCTTGTGCGCCTGCCCGGATATCGCGACTGTGTTCGTCGTGCTGTCGCCCGGCGATACGCAATTCCGCACTTACGATTGGTCGCGCTACGGCGAAAAATTGCAGCCCCTGTTCTGCGGCGGCGCGACGCGCGCCGAGAGTGTGGCGAACGGTTTGCTGGCGTCCGAACTGGATGCCGACGACTGGGTGCTGGTGCACGATGCGGCGCGGCCCTGCCTGACCCGGGCGCATCTGGCCAGACTTATCGCCGAACTGCGGGACGATGCGGTCGGCGGCATCCTTGCCGTGCCGGTGGCGGATACGCTCAAGCGCGCCGACGCGCGGCAGCGCATCGAACACACCGAGCCGCGCGAAGGCCTGTGGCAGGCACAGACACCGCAGATGTTTCGTGCCGGGCTGCTGGCCGAGGCGTTGGCGCGTGGCAGGAACGTCACCGACGAGGCATCCGCCGTCGAGGCGCTGGGTTTTCAGCCCAAACTGGTGGAAGGCGACAGCAGCAATTTCAAGGTGACGTATCCGCAGGATGTTGTACTGGCGGAGTTGTTGTTGAAGCAAAAATTACCGGATAACCATGCAGTTTCACAGCCGTTCTGCTAAAGTCGCGCCCATCCTGTTCGGGAGGGCATCATGAAAATTCACGAGTATCAAGGCAAAGCGATCCTGCGCGAGTTCGGCGTGCCGACGCCGCGCGGGTCGGCCTGTTTCAGCGTCGATGAGGCGGTCTCCGCCGCCGCGCAGTTGGGCGGCAAGGTGTGGGTGGTGAAGGCGCAGATCCATGCCGGCGGCCGCGGCAAGGGCGGCGGGGTGAAGGTCGCCAAGTCGCCGGATGAGGTGAAGATCTATGCGCAGCAGATCCTCGGCATGCAACTGGTGACCCACCAGACCGGGAAGGAGGGGCAGAAAGTGCGCCGCCTGCTGATCGAAGAGGGGGCGCAGATCGCCAAGGAGCTGTATGTGGGCATGGTGGTGGATCGCGTTGCCCAACGGGTGGCGTTGCTGGCTTCCAGCGAAGGCGGGATGGAGATCGAGGAGGTCGCCCGGCATTCGCCGGAAAAGATCCAGACCGTGCGCATCGATCCGGTCGCCGGTTTAAGCGCGACCGATGCCGCCAATGTTGCGCGCAGCATCGGCGTGCCGGACGCGGCGAATGCCGAGGCGGTCAAGGTACTGCAAGGTCTGTATCGCGCCTTCGTGGAAAAGGATGCGATGCTGGCCGAGATCAATCCCCTGGTCATCACTGCGGATAACCGCGCCATTGCGCTGGATGCGAAATTCAATTTCGATTCCAACGCGCTGTATCGCCATCCCGAGATCGTGGCGCTGCGCGACCTGGACGAGGAAGACCCGGCGGAGATCGAGGCATCGAAATTCGACCTGTCCTATATCTCGCTCGATGGCGACATCGGTTGTCTGGTGAACGGCGCGGGGCTGGCGATGGCGACCATGGACATCATCAAGCTGTACGGCGGCAGCCCGGCCAACTTCCTCGACGTGGGCGGCGGCGCGACCACGGAGAAAGTGACCGAGGCGTTCAAATTGATGCTGAAGAACCCGCATCTCAAGGCGATTCTGGTCAACATCTTCGGCGGCATCATGAAGTGCGACGTGATCGCGGAAGGCGTGGTCGCGGCGGCGCGCGAGGTGCATCTTTCGGTGCCGCTGGTGGTGCGGCTGGAAGGCACCAACGTCGAGCTGGGCAAAAAAATCCTGGCGGAATCGGGGCTGCCCATCATCTCGGGCAGCGACATGGCGGATGCCGCGCAGAAAGTCGTCGCGGCGGCAAAGGGGGCGAAATGAGCATCCTCATCAACAGCAACACCCGAGTCATCACGCAGGGCATGACCGGCAAGGTCGGCCAGTTCCACACCCTGCAATGCAAGGCGTATGCGAACGGCGCGAACTGCTTTGTGGCGGGGGTGAATCCGAAGAAGGCGGGCGAAACATTCGAGGGTATTCCGGTGTACGCCTCGGTGCGCGATGCGAAAGCGGCGACCGGCGCGACCGTGTCGGTGATCTATGTGCCGCCCGCAGGCGCGGCGGCGGCGATCGACGAGGCGGTGGAAGCGGAACTCGATCTGGTGATCTGCATCACCGAAGGCATTCCGGTGCATGACATGATCCGCACGCGCTATAAGATGCAAGGCAAGAAAACCCTGCTGATCGGCCCCAACTGTCCCGGCCTGATCACGCCGGACGAGATCAAGATCGGCATTATGCCCGGCCACATCCACAAGAAAGGCCGCATCGGCGTAGTGTCGCGTTCCGGCACGCTGACCTACGAAGCGGTGGGGCAGCTCACCGCGCTGGGCTACGGCCAGTCATCCTGTGTCGGCATCGGTGGCGATCCGATCAACGGCCTCAAGCACATCGACGTGATGCGTTTGTTCAACGACGATCCGGAGACCGATGCGGTGGTGATGGTGGGCGAGATCGGCGGCAACGATGAAGAGAACTGCGCGCGCTGGATCAGGGACAACATGCAGAAGCCGGTGGTCGGTTTCATCGCCGGCGTCACCGCGCCGCCCGGCAAGCGCATGGGCCATGCCGGCGCGATCATCTCCGGCGGTCAGGGCGGGGCCAACGAGAAACTCGCGGTGATGGAAGAATGCGGCATCCACATCACGCGCAATCCGGCGGAGATGGGGCGCACGATGCAGCAGATCTTGAAGATATGAGACGCGGATAATCACGGCTTGACGTAAATCTCGCTTGGAAGGGCGCGGGAGAACGTTTTTTTAGCCACAGAAGACACAGAGTTCACGGAGAAATTTGCTTCAGCATTCGGAGCGGTGGAAGTGTGAGCAATTGCTGTCAGCTCTGTGGCCTCTGTGATCTCTGTGGCTAAAAAGGTTTTGCGGTGATTGGCAATACAAAGCTCTAATCGCGCAACACAGCTACACTCCTTGTTGTTTTAAGTTAACCCGCTCTTTTATCCGCGGCCATCGGTATTTATCGGTGGTGGATTTTGTTGTGAAGGAAATGTGGATGCTGGAAATGCTGGAATCCCCCCAGTTCTGGGTGGACGTGTTCAAGATCATCATGATCGATTTGCTGTTGTCGGGTGACAACGCGGTGGTGATCGCGTTGGCCTGCCGCAACCTGCCGCAGGCGCAGCGTCGCCAGGGCATTCTGTACGGTGTCGGTGGCGCGATCGGTTTGCGCGTGGTGCTGACTTTCTTTGCGGTCAGTCTGTTGGCTTTGCCTTACCTGAAAGTTGTCGGCGCATTCTTGCTGTTGTGGATCGGCATCAAGCTGATCCTGCCGGAAGAAGAAGGGCATGGCGAGGGCAGCATCAGGGCCGAGGCGAATCTGTGGGGGGCGGTGAAGACCATCATCATCGCCGATTTCGTGATGAGCCTGGACAACGTGCTGGGTGTGGCGGCGGCGGCCAAGGGTAATGTATTACTGCTGGTGTTCGGCCTGCTGGTCAGTATCCCGCTGATTGCGTGGAGCAGCCAACTGGTGCTCAAACTGATCGACCGCTATCCGTTCATCATCTACGCGGGCGGGGCGCTGCTGGGCTATGTGGCAGGCGAGATGCTGGTCGGCGAGGCCTTGTTTAAATCGCTGGTCGAGGTGCATCATCATCTGCACTGGCTGGTGCCCGGCGTATGTGCCATGCTGGTGCTGGGGCTGGGGCAGCTAATCGCGAGCCGCCGCGCGGCGCGAGTCGAAGTCAGAGAGTTGGCGCACGGAGAGGTGGGTGCCCTGTCTCAACGCGAAAGGGAAACATCATGAAATGGCTGATTCCGGTGGACGGTTCCGAACATTCCCTGCACGCGGTCGGGCAGGCCGTCGCCCTCGCCGCGACAATGAACCAGGCGCCGCAATTGCTGTTGCTCAATGTGCAGTGGAACGTGGCGACAGTCAATGTGAAGCTGCTGTTCGACCAGCAGGTGATTGATGACTACCAGCGCGAACAGGGATTGCAGGCCTTGCAGGGCGCGCGTGCCGTGCTCGATGAGGCGCATTTGTCTTATCAGTATCACATCAGCATCGGTCGCCCGGCCGAGGCGATTCTGCACTATGCGACGGCGCAGGAAGTCACCCTCATCATCTTGGGGGCACAAGGCAAGGAAGGGTTGACTCAGTGGCTGATCGGTTCGGTCGCCGAGCGCGTCCTGCGTTTGTCGTCCGCCCCGGTCATGGTTGTGCGTTGAGCAAGGTTCCCTAGATAAATCAATCAGGTATGGATTGACGCTGGAAATTGTTTTAGTATCTGCCCGCAAGTCCGGTAAAAACGAATAAACGGTCAGAGGTGTCATGAAAAAAACGTCGTTCTGGAAAGCAGACTGGTTCTTTGCCACAGTGCTGGCAGTTATCCTTCTTTTTGGCGCCAATTCCGACCTGATTCAAAGTCTGGAGCGCAAAGCCTACGACTTGGGGGTGCGCGCCTCATCCCGCCAGCCCAGCGACCGCATCGCCATCATTGCCATCGACGACCAGAGTATCGCCAATCTGGGGCGCTGGCCCTGGCCGCGCGAGATCCAGGCCAAATTGCTGGATATTCTGGCCGAAGGGCGCGCCAAGGTGGTGGGCCAAACCGCCTTGTTCTTCGAGCCGCAGTTCGATGCCGGTCTGGATTACATTCTGAATATCGCCGCCGTCATCGAGCAGACTGACCTGGCGCAAACCCATCCCGAACAGTGGCAGGAATTGCAGGGGCTGATGCAGGAAGCCTTGCTGCATCTCGACAACGACCAGAAGATGGCCGACAGCATGGGCAAGATCAACAACGTGTTGCTGGGGTTGTATTTTGAATTGGGCGAGCCGCAGGGGAATCCCGACGCGCCGTTGCCGGACTATGTGTTGAAAAATGCCTTGCCGAATGTGCAGGCCGGCGCGGATGCGGCTTTGCCGATTCCCGCACTGAATGCGTTGGTGCCGATACCTTTGCTGGGACAACAGGCGCTGGCCATGGGTCATCTGAATGCCACGCCGGATGTCGACGGCGGCGTGCGCACCGAGCCTTTGGTTATTTCCTACTACGATCAGTATTATCCCTCGCTGTCGTTGATGCTCGCGGCGAAAAGCCTGAATCTGGAGGCCAAGGATATTCAGGTGACGCTGGGTGAGGGGGTGCGCCTGGGTAATCTGCAGATCGCCACCGATCCCGCATTGCGCATGAATACCTACTTCTACGCCGACCGCGACGGGTATCCAGCCTTTCGGGTGGACTCGTTCTACGATGTGATTACCGGCAAAATTCCGGCGGAAAAATATCGCGACAAGATCGTGCTGATCGGCGCCACGGCGGCCGGGGTCGGTTCCTCCCAAGTGACGCCGGTATCGGCGGTGACCCCGCCGGTGCTGACGCTGGCGCATTCGGTCTCCAGCATTCTCAAGCAGGATTTTTTTGTGACACCGACCTGGTCGGTGTGGGCGGAACTGGCAACCTTTCTGCTGATTGCCCTTTACCTGATCCTGCTGTTGCCCAGGCTGGGTGCCGGACTCGGTGCGGCGCTCACGGGCGTGCTGTTCGTGGCGTTGCTGTCCGCCCATTTTGTGCTGATGACGACCCAGGCGATATGGCTGCAACTGATGCTGCCGACCGCCCTGTTGCTGGTCGGCCATCTGCTGCTGACCACCAAGCGTTTCCTGCTGACGGAAAAAGGCAAGGAGCTATCCGATGCCAACTCGGCAGAGAGCAACCGCATGCTGGGCCTGGCGTTCCAGGGGCAGGGGCAGCTTGACATGGCCTTCGACAAATTGCGCAAGGTGCCGCTGGACGACAGCATGATGGACGTGCTCTACAACCTCGGCCTGGATTTTGAACGCAAGCGCCAGTTCAACAAGGCGGAGTCGGTGTTCAAATATATGGCTGCGCACAACCCGAAGTTCCGCGATCTGGAGGCGCGCATCGCGCAATCGAGAGCCATGGCTGAAACCGTGATTCTGGGCGGCAGTTCCGGCCGCGGCAACGACAGCACGATGAAACTGGATCAGGCTGGTATCGCCAAGCCGATGCTGGGCCGCTACGAAATCCAGAAAGAACTCGGCAAGGGCGCGATGGGCGTGGTCTATCTGGGCAAGGATCCGAAAATCAGCCGTATCGTGGCGATCAAAACCATGAACCTGTCACAGGAGTTTGAAGCGGACGAGCTGGAAGACGTGAAGGCGCGCTTCTTCCGCGAGGCGGAAACCGCGGGGCGACTGAACCATCCGAATATCGTCACCATGTACGATGCGGGCGAGGAACATGATCTGGCCTACATTGCGATGGAGTTTCTCAAAGGCAAGGATCTGGTCCCCTACACCAAGGAAGACAATCTGTTGCCTTTGCCGCAAGTGCTTTCCATCGTGGCGCGGGTGGCGGACGCGCTCGGTTACGCGCACGGTCTGAACGTGGTGCACCGCGACATCAAACCGGCCAATATCATGTACGACCCGGAAAGCGACACAGTCAAAGTCACCGACTTCGGCATCGCGCGCATCACGGATTCTTCCAAGACCAAGACCGGCATGGTGTTGGGCACGCCTTCCTATATGTCGCCCGAGCAATTGTCCGGCGCCAAGATAGAAGGCCATTCCGACCTGTTCTCGCTCGGCGTGAGTTTGTATCAATTGGCCTGTGGTAAGCTCCCCTTTGCGGGCGATTCCATGGCGCAGCTGATGTTCAGGATCGCCAATGAAGCGCCGGCGGATATTTTGCAGATCAAGCCCGATTTGCCACCGTGCGTTGTCGCTGTGATTCAGAAGGCGCTGGCGAAAAAGGTGGAAGAACGGTTCGAGAGCGGTGCGGCAATGGCGCTGGCGATACGCCAGTGTGCTGCCGCGCTGCGGTGAGCAGGCAAAGGGGAGGCCAAGTGAATGTAAATGAAGCACTGGAAATCGTTGGCCAAACGAATCCGGGCATGGTCCGCTCCCACAATGAAGACAGCATCAGCTTTGATGTGAATTATGGCTTGGCCGTGTTGGCGGACGGCATGGGCGGCTACAACGCGGGCGAGGTCGCCAGCGGTATCGCGGTGTCGGTGCTGTCCAGCGAGATCCGTCATCGCCTGGATGCGGCGCGGCCGGAGCAGACAGAGGCGGGGGCGCACGAGGAGATCGGTGTGGCGCTGTTGCGCGATAATGTAAGGAAGGCAAATCTGTCGATTTATAATGCCGCCCATAGCCAGCCGCAGTACGCGGGCATGGGCACCACCGTGGTGGCGGGTTTGTTTTACGACAACCGGGTGGCGGTGGTGCATGTGGGTGATTCCCGCCTGTACCGTTTGCGCGGCGAGACGTTAGAAGCCGTCACGCGCGATCACTCTCTGCTGCAGGAACAGATCGACAGCGGGCTGATCAGCAAGGAACTGGCGCGCCTGTCGCAGAATAAGAATCTGGTGACGCGCGCCGTCGGCATCGATGCCGAGGTCGAACCGGAAGTCCATCTGCACGATGTCGAGGTCGGCGATATTTATCTTTTTTGCTCCGACGGGCTGAACGATATGGTGGAAGACGAGGATATTGGCGCGACCCTGCAAATGCTGCGCGGCAATCTGACCCTGGCCGCGAGCCAGCTAATCGACCAGGCTAATGACAACGGCGGGCGCGACAATGTCTCGGTGATTCTGGTCAAGATCAATGCAGCCTATCCCGCGCCGCGAGGCTGGTGGTCAAAATTGAGCGCATGGTTCGGACAATGAAAAGCAAAATCAAGGGGAATACAAAATGCCGGCAAAATTGATATTAAGCATGGATGGCTCGGTGATTCGGGAATATCCGCTGGATAAGGAGCGCACCACCATCGGGCGCAAGCCGCACAATGACATCGTCATCGACAATCTGGCGGTGAGCAGCGAGCATGCCGCCGTGATCACCATCCTCAACGACTCGTTCTTCGAGGATTTGAACAGCACCAACGGATCGATGGTCAATGGCGCGCCGACGATGAAGCACTTCCTGCAAAGCAACGACGTGATCGAGATCGGCAAGTACAAACTCAAATATCTGAACGACCAACCGACCCAGACCACGGCAGCCGATTTCGAGAAAACCATGGTGTTGCGCGCGCCGGTCAAACCGTCCCCCGCGCCGGCTGCGGCTTCCGGCGAACAGGCGGCAAAATATGAATCCACCACCCAATTCAATGCAACGGTGAACCGGGCTCCGGCAGCACCGGCAGCACCGGCTCAAGCCGCCAGTGCCGCAGCGTCGGTGTCGGTGGCGGTGATCCAGATTCTGAACGGGCCGAATCTGGGTAAAGAAATGGAATTGAGCAAAAATCTGACGACGCTGGGCAAACCCGGCGTGCAGGTGGCCGTTCTGGCGCGCCGCCCGCATGGCTATTTCATGACCCATGTCGAAGGCGCCAACTTTCCCGCAATAAATGGCGTATCCATCGGCGAGCAGCCGCATCAGCTGAACGACCACGACGTTATCGAGTTGGCGGGGATCAAGATGGAATTCTATTTCAAGGCTTGAGTGCGGTGCGCGTCCTGATGTGCCGTCGGTCCGCGCACAAGGTCTGTGATAAGGGCTGGCAATGAGGAAGCACGCGCTGCTGATCGGTTTGGGCTTGCTGGCGACGTTGCTCTTTCTGGGTGATGCCGCGGGTTTTTATCGGCTCGGCTTTGTCCAGTTCCTGGATGCAAAACTTTATGATTACCGCATGTTGTTATCTTTGCCGCGCAGCACGGATGACCGCATCGTTATTCTGGATATTGATGAAAAAAGTCTGAAGCAGGAAGGGCGCTGGCCTTGGGGGCGGGACAAGCTGGCGCAACTGGTGGATGCTTTGTTTGATCATTATGCCGTCGCCACTGTGGGTTTTGACGTGGTGTTCGCCGAGCCCGATACCAGCTCCGGCCTGAACGTGCTGCAAGCCCTCGGGCGCAAGCAATTCAAGGATGTCGCGCAGTTCCAATCCGTGTTGAACCAGCTCCGGCCGGAATTGGAATACGACGCGCTGTTTGCGGCCAGGTTGCGCCAGCGCAACGCGATTATGGGTTATTACTTCAGCAACAGCGAAGCGGGAGAGCCGCCGGGAAAATCCGGCGTCTTGCCGCCGCCGGTGTTTGCCTCCGGCACATTCAAGGGACGTCCTATCAACTTTGTGCAGTGGGATAGTTACGGTGCCAATCTGCCCGCCCTGCAGGCAGCCGCCGCCGGCGGCGGCCATTTCAATCCGCTGGTGGATTTTGACGGCATCGTGCGGCGCATTCCGATGCTGGTCGAGCATGACGGCGCGTATTACGAATCGCTGTCGCTGGCAGTGGCGCGCAGCGTGCTCGGTTGGCCGCGCATCGTGCCGGGCTTTGCCGCCACCCAAAGTCGCGACTACGGCGGGCTGGAATGGCTGACCCTGGAATCCGACCAGGGCAATCTGACCATTCCGGTGGATGCGGAAGTGAGCGCGCTGGTGCCTTACCGTGGCCCGCGTGGCACCTTCAAATATCTGTCCGTCACCGACGTGCTGCACCGGCAAATTCCGCTGCAGGAACTGCAAAACAAGATTGTGCTGGTGGGAACCACCGCGCCGGGCCTGATGGATATGCGCAGCACGCCGGTTGGCGAAATCTATCCCGGAGTGGAAGTGCACGCCAACATGATCAGCGGCATTCTGAATCAGGCAGTGAAGCAGAGTCCGCCCTACATGACCGGGGCGAATGTGGTGCTGTTGCTGCTGGCGGGCATGGCTTTAAGTCTGGTCCTGCCGTTGCTGACCCCGGTGCGCGGCATGTTGCTTGCGTTGGGCACGTTGACGGCGGATGTGGTGTTCAACCGCATCCTGTGGGACTCCGCCGACATCGCGATGCCGCTGGCGGGCGGCTTGTTGCTGATCGTCGTGCTGTTCGGATTGAACATGAGCTTTGGTTATTTTGTCGAGGCGCGTGCCAAGAAGCAGATTACCGGACTGTTCGGGCAGTATGTGCCGGGAGAACTGGTGGACGAAATGGCGAAGCACCCGGAAAGCGTTTCCATGGAAGGCGACAGCCGCGAGATGAGCATTTTGTTTTCCGACGTGCGCGGCTTCACCACCATCTCGGAGGGGCTGGAGCCGAAGGAGTTGTCGCTGCTGATGAACGAGTTTCTCACCCCGCTGTCGCGCGTTGTCTATGAGCAGCGCGGCACCATCGATAAATATATGGGAGACTGCATCATGGCATTTTGGGGCGCGCCGCTGCCGGATGCGGAACATGCGCAGCATGCTATCCTTGCCGGGCTGGGGATGCAGCGCGCGCTGGCCGAATTGCAGCCCCGCTTCAAGGCTCGCGGCTGGCCGGAGATCCGGGTCGGTGTCGGCATCAACAGCGGGCGGGTCAGCGTCGGTAACATGGGTTCGGATGTGCGCGTTGCCTATACGGTGATGGGCGATGCGGTCAATCTGGCCTCGCGCCTGGAAGGCATCACCAAGGAATACGGGGCGCAGATTCTGGTGGGCGAAACGACCAAACAGGCGGCGCCGCAATTTGTCTATCGCGAAGTGGATAAGGTGCGGGTCAAAGGCAAGGTCGAACCCGTGGCAATTTTTGAACCGCTGGGGCTGCCGGGTGAAATCGAAGCGTCAATGCTGGACGAGATTAAATTATTCCATCAGGCGTTGCGTTCTTACCGCAGGCAGGAATGGGACAAGGCGGAGCTGGAATTGTTAAGCCTGCACAACATCGCGCCAGCCAGCAAGTTGTATCAGGTCTATGCGGAGCGTGTGGCTTATTACCGCGCCAATCCACCCGGTGCGGAGTGGGACGGCGTGTTTATTTTTAAAACCAAATGAGTGGCGCGCAATGAAACTCAAAGTGCTCGGCTGCAGCGGCGGGATCGGTGGCAACTTTCGCACCACCTCGTTCCTGCTCGACCATGATGTGCTGGTTGATGCCGGCACCGGGCTGGGCGAACTGAGCCTGGCCGAGATGAGCATGATCGATCATGTCTTCATCACCCACTCGCACCTTGACCACATCGCCTGCCTGCCGCTGCTGGTCGACAGCGTCGGCTTTATGCGCGACCAGCCGGTCGTCATCCACGCCACGGCGGAGACCCTTAAAATTTTGCAGCAGCATGTGTTCAACTGGGCGATCTGGCCGGATTTTGCCGAGATCCCCAGTCTGCAACAGCCGGTAATGCGCTACGAAGAAATACGTCTGGGCGAGACGGTCGAAGTGGGCGGGCGCAAACTCACCCCGCTGCCGGCCAACCATGTGGTGCCGGCCATCGGCTTTCTGATCGACAGCGGGCAAGCCAGTCTGGCATTCAGCGGCGACACCACCACTTGCGATGCCTTGTGGGAAGCGGTCAACCAAATTGATAATCTGCGTTATCTGATCGTGGAAACCGCCTTTTGCGATGCCGAAAAAGAGCTGGCTATCTTGTCCAGGCATTTGTGCCCCAGCCTGCTGGCGGCAGAGTTGGCCAAGCTCAAGTTGGAGCCGGAGATTTTTATTACCCACTTGAAACCGGGTGAGGTGGAGTTGACCATGCGCGAGATCGGCGAAAGGGTGCGCCACGTCAATCCGAAAATATTGCAAAACGGACAAGAGTTCGATTTTTGACAAGACCATGAACGACACGCTCGACATCAGAGTCCTCGCCGCGCTGGAACCGATCTCCAGCTTCAGTCCCGCGCGCCTGCGCGAGCTGCTCGACTATTGCGATATCGAAAATGTGGAGCCGGGCCGGGACCCGTTCAAAGACCGGAACCTGGAGGGGCAATCAATGTATCTGGTGCGGGGCGAACTGGCGCTGACCTATGCCGACGGCAATCAGGTCACCATGCGCGCCGATTCCGAATGGGCGCGCCATCCGATCGGCAAGCGCCAGCCGGACATTGTGGCTGCCAACGCGCTGAGCCAGGTGCAGCTGTTGCGCATCGATGATGACTTGCTGGATCGCATGGTGACCTGGGATCAGTTTGCCAGCCACGACGACCTCAAACCGAAGATCGGCAATGGCGGCAGCGAGGCGGCAGTCAGACGCCTGCTGAATTCCGGCATGTTCAGCGCCGAGAATTTGAGTCACGGCCCGTTCGCGCATCTGCCCCCGGCCAACATTGGCAAGCTGCTCAATCGGGTCGAAGCCATCGCGGTGTGGGAAAAAGACGTGATCGTGCGCGAAGGCGAGGAAGGCGATTACTACTACCTGGTCGAGAGCGGGCGTGCCCAGGTCACCCGGCTGGTCGGCGGAGCCAACCTGTTGCTGGCCGAACTCAAGGCGGGTGACGTGTTTGGCGAAGAAGCACTGATTTCCGACAGCAAACGCAATGCCACGGTCACCATGAAAAGCAACGGTGTGTTGCTGCGGATGAAAAAACAGGACTTCCTGGAACTGATGAAGGAACCCCTGTTGCATCGCGTCGGTTTTGCGGAAGCGAAAGAAAAGGTAAAGCAGGGCGCGGCATGGCTGGACGTGCGCCATCCGCCGGAATACCGCTACGACAAACTGCCGGGCGCGATCAATGTGCCGCTCAACGATATTCGCAACGCGATCGGGGTGCTTAACCGCGGGGTCAGCTATATCGCGTATTGCCAGAGCGGCCGCCGCAGCGCAGCCGCCGCGTTCATCCTGGCGCAGGCCGGGTATGACGTTTATGTATTGGAAAACGGGCTGTGGTCGGTGCCGCGCGCGCTGCAACAGTGAAACAGGGAGATCAAATGAATAGTTCGCTGCAGGGCAATGCCAACGAAATGAGCGCGCGCCTTGAATTCACGCGCAACCTAAATCAGGTCACCAACAAGATTCACGCGACCAGCAACATCGACGAGATCATGCTCGATGTGAGCAAGGATATCTGCGCCCTGTTCAATGCCGATCGCCTGACGATCTACGTGGTGGGCGACGACAAGGCCTCGCTGGTGTCCAAGGTCAAGACCGGGCTCAACTCCTTCAAGGATCTCAAATTGCCGATTGCCGAGCAGAGCATCGCCGGCTACAGCGCCGCGCACAAGAAACTGCTCAACATCAATGATGTGTACGACGCGCAGGAACTGGCCGCGCACAGCGGGACGCTGCGTTTCCTGCAGGATGTGGACAAGCGCACCGGTTACCGCACCAAACAGATGCTGGTGGCCCCGGTGGTGGATGAAGACGGCGAACTGGTCGGCGTGATGCAGGTGATCAACAACCGGGCGGGGCAGCCGTTCCCGGCGATGGTGGAAGAAGGCGTGAAGG
>Ga0210042_1000189_pt1 | contig 58661 bp, 64 predicted proteins | sample CryGeymeta201518_FD_183982 | JGI IMG/M metagenome (GOLD analysis project Ga0210042, IMG submission 183982) | Groundwater microbial communities from Crystal Geyser aquifers in Utah, USA - Crystal Geyser metaG 2015-18 (SPAdes) (version 2) | ecosystem: Environmental > Aquatic > Deep subsurface >... | reverse complement strand
TCCCTGATAGACTTCCTGCTCATAATGTAATCCTCCTGTCGTTGTTTTTTTACAACTTTTCAGGGTTACATTATAAATGTCACAACGATTATCCATATGGTTACATTTTACACGGCTCAATACGCCGTATTGACATATCTGCAAGCTATAATTATACTTTTCTAATGACTAATACGCTATTTGTGATGTTAGTCATGCTATAATCCTATGAAACCTATACCAAGCGATATTTTGACTCAATATGAGGCCGTCCTGAAAAAAAGGGCGGTTCCTGATTCCCGCCACGCGGATTATAGAAAGTGGCTCCTGTATTATCTTGATTTCCGAGGCAAATATACGCTTCCTGATTCCAAATCAGAACGCGTGAAGCAGTTTATCAACAAATTGCGGGATAAGAAGCAAACACTGCAACAGCAAAACCAGGCAGCGTATGCCTACCGATGAAACCCCGGCCACGCGCCTCAATACTGAAATGACCGTAAAGGCAACATCCCCCTCCACCCCCTTTATTAAGGGGGAATCTTCCAATAACTTATCGAAGTCCGAGGATGAACTATTACAAACAACTTCATCATTCATTGCGGAACCTCAGCAGCCGAAATATGCTGCCAAGGCCGAATATGCGGAGAAATCCGGATCTCCTGAATGGGACAATATCATCGACAATCTCACGGCAGAGATCAAGACACGGCACTATTCCCGAAAAACGCTGAAGACTACTATGATTTATACTCATTGTGTGCCGAGCAGGACCGTTAAAGAGGCAAAGAGCCCTCTGGATTTCTAGAAAGGAGAAAAAGGGGATACCCCTATAAAACCAAAGAGTGAGCTTATTAAAGAGCTTGAACTGTCGATAAAAGATACAGAAACATCCTGCTCTTCTCACACTATTCCCTCTCTCAGTATGTCGTGAAGGTGTATGATACCAATAGGGTTTCCTTTATTATCAGGCACGACAAGAGCTGTTATTGAAGAGCCCTGCATAATGGATAATGCCTTTGCTGCAAGTTCTTCCTCAGATACTGTCTTTGGGTTTTTTATCATGACCTCTCCTGCTGTTAACTCAAAGAGCCTTCCACCCCATTTTTCTAATCCCCTTCTCACATCTCCGTCAGTTATTATCCCTGCGATTCTACCATTATTTTCTAAAACAACAGTGAGGCCAAGTCTTTTGGAGGACATCTCGATTACTGCCTTTGACATTGGTGTATCAAGTTGCACAGCAGGAAGGCTATCCCCAATGTGCATAAGGTCTTTTACCTTAATAAAAAGCTTCTTACCAATACTTCCTCTTGGATGGAAAAAGGCAAAATCTTCTTCTTTAAATCCCCTCTTTAAGAGCAGGGCTACTGCAAGGGCATCGCCCATTGCCATAGCTGCAGTAGTTGATGCAGTGGGCACAATCCCGATTGGACAAGCCTCTTCTTTTACAGACACATCGAGGGTTACATCTGCCAGCTTTGAAAGGGTTGAATCCGGGTTTCCTGTTATTGAGATAATATGAACATTAAACCTTTTTAAAAAAGGTATTAAGCCCAGAACCTCTTCTGTCTCGCCACTATTGGAGATTGCGATTATAACGTCATCTGATGTGACCATACCAAGGTCGCCATGGCTTGCCTCAGCAGGATGAAGGAAAAATGCAGGTGTGCCAGTAGAGGCCAGTGTAGCTGCTATTTTCTTTCCCACAAGCCCTGACTTGCCCATCCCTGTTACCACAACCCTGCCCTTGCTTTTATAGATAATCTCTACGGCCTTCTCAAAATTGCTGTTGAGTTTTTCTATCAGGGCATAAACAGCCTCTGCCTCTGTCTTCAAGACCTTTTTTGCTATATCGAGAATATTATCCATAAGAATCAGTTCGCCTCAAAAGAAAATACAAAGGTATTATATATAATAACTTCCATCTTTTAAAGAAATTTTAAATATTTGTTTCTTTTTAAGATATATCCTCAGCCATTCTGAATTCTCCGTTTTAATAGAAAAGACAAGGTAAGAAAATGTTACAACGAATCCCAGGATACAGGAGGGTACTTTACTAACTGATCTATGGCTTTAACAGAGGATAAAATCTTCTCCACTTCATCTACCTTTATCATATTTGGTCCATCGCATAATGCCTTATCAGGCTCCGGATGAACCTCCATGAATAGACCATCAACTCCAACTGCCACTGCTGCCCTTGCGAGGGGCTCTGCAAATTCCCTCTGACCACCTGAGCTTTTTCCCTGTCCACCCGGAAGCTGAAGACTATGAGTAACATCAAAAATAACAGGATACCCAAAGGCCCGCATTATAGACAATCCCCTGAAGTCAACAACGAGGTTATTGTATCCAAAGGACGTGCCTCTTTCTGTGAAAAATATATTCTGATTACCTGTTGATATGAACTTCTCTATTATATTCTTTACATCCCATGGTGCAAGGAACTGCCCTTTTTTAATATTTACAGGGCTACCTGTCTTAGAAGCTGCAAGAATCAGATCAGTCTGTCTGCATAAAAAGGCAGGTATTTGAAGGGCATCGAGAACCTCTGAGGCAGGCTTGACCTCTTCAACTGAATGGATATCAGAGATAATAGGTATATCAAACTTACTCCGCACATCAGAAAGAATCCTTAAACCTTTCTCTAAGCCAGGGCCTCTAAAAGAAGAAAGAGAGGTACGATTTGCCTTGTCATAGGAACTCTTAAATAAAAGAGGGAGATTAATTCTTCTGCAGATTTCCTTTAGTATTCCTGCAGTATGAAATGCAATTTCCTCGCTCTCGATAACACAGGGGCCTGCAATTATAAAAAGGGGGTTATTACCTCCAAGCTTTGTACTTGCTATATTTATTTCTCTTGTCAATACTTAAACTTCTCTGCCTTTCTCTTCTGCATTAACTCCCGAGTAAGGGAATAAAGATCTCTTTTCTCTCAGAGCCGCTTCTATAAATGCCCTGAATAAAGGATGTGGATCTGTTGGTCTTGATTTAAATTCAGGATGAAACTGGCATCCGAGGAACCATGGGTGGTCTTCAATCTCTATAATCTCTACAAGTTCTCCATCAGGACTCAGGCCGCTGATCTTCAACCCATGTTTTGTGAGTATATCTCTGTATGCATTATTGAATTCATACCTGTGTCTATGCCTTTCAGATATTTCTTTTACTCCATATGCCTTGTAAGCATGGGTTCCTTCCTCAAGGATGCAGGGATAGGCGCCAAGTCTCATCGTACCACCTTTATGAGAATCCTCTGTACGCTCCTCAACTCTGCCTTTTTTGAAGTCATACCATCTTTCCATAAGATAGATAACCGGGTCTTTTGTGGTTAAATCAAATTCCGTACTATTAGCGGAAAGACCACAGACATTCCTTGCAAACTCGATGACTGCACACTGCATCCCGAGGCATATACCAAAATAGGGTATCTTTTTTTCACGCGCATATCTTATGGTCTTTACCTTCCCCTCAATCCCTCTATATCCAAATCCTCCAGGCACAAGAATTCCATCAGCTTCAGATAGGAACCTCTCAGGGCCATGAACCTCTATCTCCTCTGAATCTACCCATTGCAAATTCACACGCGCATCATTTGCAATGCCGCCATGAGTGTGGGCTTCTACAAGACTCTTATAAGAGTCCTTCAGTCCTGTATATTTCCCCACTATTGCAATATTGACCTCATTCTTAGGTTCCTTTATCTTCCTCACAATATCCTTCCAGAGAATGAGGTCTGGCTCATTTAAATTCAGGCTGAGCTTCTTACCTATAAGGTAATCAAGCCCTTCATTGTGCAACATAAGAGGAACTTCGTATATAGTATCAACATCCCTTGCAGAGATAACAGCATCTCCATCAAGATTGCAGTGAATTGCGATCTTCTTCTTTGCTTCCGGCGGAAGTGGCTTTTCAGTTCTGCATAGAAGTATATCAGGCTGAATACCTATTTCTCTGAATTCCTTAACACTATGCTGTGTAGGCTTTGTCTTAATCTCACCTGCTGACTTCACATAGGGGATAAGGGTAAGATGCATATAGAGTGCATTTTCCCTGCCAACGTCATATCGAAACTGTCTTATCGCCTCAAGGAATGGCAGGCTCTCAATATCTCCGATAGTGCCGCCAATCTCGACTATTACCACATCATAATCATTGCTTACAGATTTTATAGCTTTTTTAATCTCATCTGTTATATGGGGGACGACCTGGACCGTCTCTCCAAGATAATCTCCTTGTCTCTCCTTTGTGATCACATTATAATAAATCTTTCCCGTTGTATAATTATTTGCCTGTGACATTCGTATTGATGTGAACCTCTCATAATGCCCGAGGTCAAGGTCTGTTTCTGCACCATCATCAGTGACAAATACCTCACCATGCTGGAATGGACTCAATGTACCTGGGTCAACATTGATATAAGGGTCTAATTTTTGGAGGGTAACCTTCAAACCCTTTGCCTCGAGGAGTGCACCGGTGGCAGCGGCAGCAATACCCTTGCCGAGTGCGGAAACAACACCACCTGTTACAAAGATATACTTAGACATTTTTCTATCCTTTCCAAGTCTTCGGGGGTATCTACCCCATAAGTCTCAAAGAACGTTTCTTTTATCTTAATTTTCATTCCGTTTTCGAGAGCCCGTAACTGCTCGAGCTTCTCTATCTGCTCGAGTCTTGTTGGTTTCATTTTTGCAAGTGCAACAAGCACCTCTCTTCGATAACTGTAAATACCTATATGTTTATAACAATGAAAAGCTTGGAGTTCGGAGTTCGGAGCTTGGAAAGGTATTGGTGCCCTCGAAAAATAGAGTGCAAACCCCTCTTTATCAAAAACGACTTTAACAATATTCGGGTCTGCGATTTCATTAGGGTCTTCAATTTTCTTTGTCAGGGTTCCGATAGAGGCTCTTTTATCGTCAAGGACAGTAATAACGTCATCTATCATTTCAGGACGTATAAGAGGTTCATCAGCCTGCACGTTGACAATTATATCATAATCCATTGAAGCAGCAACCTCTGCTATCCTGTCTGTACCTGAAGGATGTTTTCTGTCTGTCATTATCGCCTTACCTCCAAAAATAAACACCCTCTCGAATATGGTTTCATTATCTGTTGCAACAATAACATCATCTGCAAGGCGTGCATGTTTTGAATTTTCATAAACATGTTGTATAACAGGTATCCCTTTAAGGGGGTACAGGGGCTTTCCCGGAAAGCGGGTCGAGTCATAACGGGCAGGGATAATGACTATTGCAGCCATGTTTTTTTTTAATCTTAATTTTTAATTATATACTGATTAACCATCTCTTGACAATACCTTTTAAATATTTCACAATAAGTTGTCATTATGAGTTCTTTGTGCTCTGTTTTTCTAAATGAGTGTAGCGACTGAATCACGAATCAAGTTCGGGATTGGTCAGGTTATTTCTATAAAGAAATCGCAAGATACGAGAATATTTGGTTTTCACCTCAGAATGACAATATACTCAGCGTAGGGGAAAGGAGAGGGATATGGCAACCCGGCATGAGATTCCAGGCTCTCCATGGAGGGCATATATTGAGAGTGCTTTTTTTGCTAACTCTGTAAGAAAGACAACAATGGCTGAACTCTATAAACTCGCGACAAAGCAGTTAGAAGTTGTTACAACCTCTGAGCCTATGTATAAGCCTGAACAGTTTGGACTTCCCAAGAGTGCTAAAATCCTTATCTCTAATGACGGAGGGATTGTAGGACGCACAGCAAGGGCAAGGCGATTGGTCAGGGAAATGGGAAAGGACAGGGATAAATATATCTCTCTCTTGGGAGAAGCTATTTATAATTTTAACAGGCGTGAGGGGTTATGGCTTGAAGGCATTGTCGGGTTACACCCTGACTTTATGGTTAAGGCGCATCTCTTGAGTCCTGCAACTGACGCAAAAAATATGCTTGACTGGGGTCTAAATTTTACTCCATGGATGAAACCGTGGACTGACCTGTATGAGAAATCACGTGTATTAGATGAGCCTGATATACTTGTATTTGCTGATCCTGAATGGTCACATCCTGATTTTCCCAATGGGCTCGTAATAATTGACGAGATGCAGAACTGTATTTCAATTTTAGGACTGCGATATTTTGGTGAGCGGAAAAAAGGTACGTTAACACTGGGCTGGACTATCGGGGTCCGTCAGAATATGGTTGCCTGCCACGGTGGTATCAAGAAAATCGGCAATAAGCCTCCGGTGGCTGTATTCGGGCTGTCAGGTTCGGGGAAATCTTCTATTACCAACAGCCATGACCATGCAGGAACATTGAAGGAAGATGAAAAGGTTATTGTTATTCACGATGATGCATTTTTAATAGACATGGAGAATAATATTACTGTACCACTTGAACCGAGTCTCTTTGATAAGACAGATGCAGTTGAATTTCAAGACTTTATAATCAAATACTTCTATTCTGCCCAGAATGTAGCCGTAACAGAACTTCCGGATGGCAGTAAAAGGATGGTATGCGCAGACATCAGGAATGATAACGGTCGTTGTATTAAGACAAGGGATATGTTTAACCATGCAGATTTTTGTGAAAAACCCGGCTTGGTTATCTGGTTGCAGAAAGATATAAGCCTTCCACCAATCAGCAAGGTAAATTCGATAGACCTTGCTGTAGCCATGGGGGCATCACTAAGCACCAAACGTGCTAAGGGAGTAGAAAATGTTGACCCGAAGGAGCTCAAAAAATTAGTAATCGAGCCTTTTGCAAACCCATTCAGGGTTCACCCACTTTTAGAGGATTGTATGCAATTTAAAAAATTGTTCAAGCTGGGTACCGAATGCTATATCATGAATACAAATGCCTTTGGTATGCCAGGGGATCTGGTTGATATCCCAAAGGAGCTTTCACTCTCCATTGTCACGGAACTGGTAAGAGGAAACATCGAATGGAGGGAATGGAGGGCATTTCAGGGACTTTTACTTCCTAAAAACGGGAAAGAGCTGTTTGGCGCTAATTATGATAAAAAATACAAACCAACAAGGGACCCTGATTATTTGAGCTTCTTACGTGACAGAATGCAGGACCGTATTACTTATTTATCTAATAAGAGAGACATAGAACAGGATATGGACAGTGTCTTTATTGACCCCCTTGTTGCAGCAAGGACAGTGATTGACCAGATACTACACCCTATGTAGAAAGGCCATAGCGTTTTGGATTTCTCGAGTATTGCAAGGCAGATAATTATATCGGCATTCCCTATCCTGATAGCTATTACCTTCCACGAGCTTTCTCATGGTTTTGTGGCGAACAAATTAGGTGACCCAACAGCCAAGATGATGGGCAGACTTACATTAAACCCGATTGCTCATATTGACCTAATAGGGACAGTATTAATGCCCCTTATGCTAATAATACTCACTAATGGTCAGTTTGTTTTTGGATATGCAAAACCAGTTCCTATAAATCCCATGAACTTCAAAAACCCTAAAAGGGATATGGCTATTTCAGCGGCTGCAGGGCCGATAACGAATATACTCCTGGCTATTTTGAGCATGTTGATACTCAGGTTATTAATCATTCCGTTAGCGGATCTATTTCCCGAATCTTTAAGCGTGACTGTGATAGAGCCTTTAATAATGATTTTTAAATCAAGTGTGATTATCAATGTTATCCTATCTGTATTTAATATGATACCTATACCCCCCCTTGATGGTGGCAGGGTGTTAGTAGGTTTTCTACCATACAGGCAGGCTGTCTCGTTCAGCAAGATAGAACCATTCGGTTTTATAATTGTTATTTTTCTTATTGCGACAGGCATAGCAAGCTATTTTGTTCTGCCCGTTGTGAATTTTTTTCTTAGGGTATTGCAATTGTTTTAAAGGAAAGTAAATAGGTGAGGTAATGGATAAATGAATAAGGAAAGAGTGCTCAGTGGTATGCAGGCAAGTGGTAAGTTGCACATAGGAAATCTGATTGGGGCATTAAGCAACTGGGTGAAACTCCAGGATAAATATGATTGTTTTTACTTTGTTGCAGACTGGCATGCCCTTACTACAGGCTATGCAGACACATCATCTATAAAAGAATCCACAAAAGACATTCTCATCAACTTTTTAGCAGCAGGCCTTGACCCAGAGAAATGCACGATATTTATCCAGTCAAGGGTTCTTGAACATGCTGAGTTACACTTGCTTCTCTCGATGATAACTCCACTCGGCTGGCTCGAAAGGGTTCCTACATACAAAGAAAAACAGCAGGAACTCAAAGACAGAGATTTATCCACTTATGGTTTCCTCGGTTACCCATTGCTCCAGACTGCTGATATCATTATTTACAGGGCGAAATATGTGCCGGTAGGGATAGACCAGGTACCACACCTTGAGATAAGTCGGGAGATTGCAAGGCGTTTCAATTATCTTTATAAAGAAATCTTCCCTGAACCGGAGGCATTGCTTACAGAGTTCCCGAAGGTGGTTGGTACTGATGGAAGAAAGATGTCCAAGAGCTATGACAATGCAATATATCTTTCTGATAAACCTGAAGAGGTTGAGCAAAAATTAAGGACAATGGTTACTGATCCTGCGAGGATAAAAAAGACAGATGCGGGGAATCCGGGATTATCCCCTGTATACCAGCTTCACAAGATCTTTTCCTCAAAAGAGGAGCAGGAAAAGGTAGCAGTAGGATGCAGGACAGCAGGCATTGGCTGTATTGAATGTAAAAAGATTCTTATCAAAAATGTCTTCAAGGTCATGGAACCAATCTGGCTAAAGCGTAATGAGCTCATAAATAATCCGGATGTCCTCCATGATATTGTGGATAAAGGTACGGAAAAGGCAAGGAAGGTTGCAGAAGAGACCATGAGGTTTGTCAGAGAAGCGATAGGGTTGTATTGAGCACCCTCTTAATCCGAAATATCCAGATATTGAACTCAAGGAGGGTTATAAATGCAGGATTGCAGGGAAGTCGTGATGACTCTCGATCCCGAGGTTGTGACGAAGTAAGAGAGTATCAAAGACATTTTCAAATCCGGGATATGTCCCGAGTTTCACTATTCAAGACTGACTCCTAAGGCATAATTCTTTTAAACTTTTCTGAAATACAAACAGATGCTCGTGCATGATGAGGAGGAGGAAGTTGTAAAGTTTTGACTTTTTCACCCAGAAGCCTGTTGCTTTGCAATTATGCTGAACTTTGATTATGTCCTCCTTCAAGGTTGTTCCTCCACCAACCATTTGGTCAAGGATTGTGTCACCTTCTTGTGAATATCTGAGTATAAGGTTTCTTACAACTTGTGGTGACCAGTTACCTTGGTAATCGGATCTGTGGGTTGCCCAGTTGCCTCTTTTTGGAAAGGACCAAACTGTGGTGCATTCGAGGTAAAAGTTTTCGGGTTGAAACCTCTTTAAACCCAAGCCGCCTTCTTAAGGTGTCATCCTGAACTCGTTTCAGGAACTCTCAAAGACGATCTTTGATCGAATTGTGGATAGAAGTAAAGAGACTATATCTAATAATCAAAAATCGTCAGGGAGATCGTTTGCGATCGATCTTTGATAGAATGATATGAAAAAGTCAACAGACTATAAGTATCATCGGAAATTACGCTTTCAATGATTAAGGTTGAACTTTGTTCAAAAAGGCAGTCTCTGTGCATAGACTATGAATATCATTTTGAAAAAAGTGGTAAAATAGCAAAATTTGTATTTTCGAACCTTATAGGCTTCTCAACAGGCTAAGCTAAATGTTCATTATAAAATGTTTTAAGATATTGTAAAAATGGGAGAATTTCTATGCCTTTATTCGAAGATATATTAAGTGTTTCTGTCGAAGAAATAGAGTTAGAACTAAGAGGATTAAAAGAAATATCATGGGCTGATTTTTGGCTCAATCCAAGGAGACTTAGGGGAAGTGACTTTTTAATGCGCTGGTCGCAGGGTGTTTGGAGTGAAAAACGCATTATTGACGCTATAAATTCGACTGGAGAATTCTTCGCTGTACCGTATGGCCCAAGTGGTACTGCGCCGACAAATGATGTGCGAGCCTTTGAGTTATATTTTGAGAGATTGGAGAAAGCTGGCTTAGGAAAGATTAAAAGGCCTGATCTTCTTATTTTCAACAAAAGAGATGAAGCGTTTATAACAGATTTCTTAGAAAAAATAGGCGGGGACAGTGAACTTCCATTTATACCTGAAAAAGAGTTGAAACATTTTATTCAAAAATCAAAATTAGCTGTTGAATGTGAAAATTCTCTCTGGGTAGCAGGGAAGATGCCCGATTATAAAACAGAACTTACTCCACAAAAAAGGCTTGGCAGCAAACTTGGATTAAAGAAGGGCGCAGTTTTACCTACCGTAATTATAAAAGAAGAAGATAGGATACCTTTAAATACGTGGCAGAAAGAAAATAAAATCCCCATTCATATTTGGCATGTTTTCTACGACAGAGCATTTGGATTAGCCTTTGATAAAGCAGAAAAGCTAATAAAAGAGGGATTGATCTTACCGACTACTCAAACATTTCAAGCGCCAGGTGGAGCTACCACCAACAAAGATATCTACAAATTTTATTATCATTATGCTTATCCACTCGGGATATCAAAAGAACAGCCCAGATTGGTACCTGATTACATTGAAGATAAAAACGGTCATATTTTGCCATATGTAAAATTTGAGGGTGGTTTTTTAGAGATAACTACCGAAGCGCTGAACTTATTAAGAGGGCTATAACATGAGCATGGTTAAGCTTCATCAAAAATTACCGGTTGAGTGGCATGAGCGTGAAAAGCTTCGCGAAAAAGGCCAATTCTGGACACCAAATTGGGTCGCTGAGGCAATGGTGGCTTATGTTTTAGATTATGCAGAACTTGTTTTCGATCCTGCAACTGGCAGAGGAGCTTTTTTTGAAGCATTAAAAAAAATTAGTCCTACAAGAAAAATTACTTTTTTTGGAACAGATATAGATGCTGATGTCCTATCTGATAATATATACAATGATCCATCCTGTATTGTTGAGCTAAGAGATTTTATTAAAAATCCACCCAGAAGAAAATTCAGAGCAATAGTAGCAAACCCGCCCTATCTTAGACACCATAGAATTGATGAAGAAACAAAACAGTTTTTAAAATATCTCTGTACAAAAATTACAGGTTTTATTATTGATGGGAGAGCCGGTTATCATGTTTATTTTCTTCTGCAGGCTTTAAATTTGTTGGAAACTAATGGAAAACTCGCATTTATAATGCCAGCCGATACTTGTGAAGGAACTTTTGCAAAAAAACTTTGGAATTGGATAACAGAAAATTATTGTTTAGAATGTGTTATCACTTTTGATAAAGATGCGACACCTTTCCCAAATGTTGATACTAATGCGGTAGTTTTTTTGATTAAAAAAGATAAACCAAAAAAAGAAATCTTTTGGATTAAAGTTAATCGAGCATATTCTAAGGATCTTTTTGTGTTTGTTTCATCACATTTCAAGCATACTTCCTTAGAAAATCTCTTCGTATCAAAACGAGACCTGAAGGAAGCATTAGCAACAGGTCTATCAAGACCTCAACAAAATCACATCGGGTATAAATATCATTTATCAGATTTTGCTACTGTAATGCGAGGTATTGCTACAGGTGCTAATGATTTTTTTTACCTTACACGAAAGCAAGCAGAGGAGTTGGAAATTCCATCAAAATATTTAAGGGTAGCCATTGGTAGAACGAAGGACGTAACAGGAGATACAATAACAAAAGAAGATGTTCAAGAACTTGAAAAAAATTTAAGACCGACACTACTTCTTTCAATTGATCAACCAGAAAATGATTTGCCCCTAAAAGTAATATCCTACGTTAGAAAAGGTGTAGAACTTGGATTGCCCGAACGTCCACTAATTAAGCAGCGCCACCCTTGGTTTAAAATGGAAAAACGAGAAGTTCCCGAATTACTTTTTGCATATTTAGGGCGAAGAAATACAAGATTTATTAAAAATGTTGCTGGCGTTCTTCCATTGACAGGCTTTCTTTGTGTTTATACAAAGAGTAAAGATGACAAGTTCGTAGACCGCCTTTGGAATATCTTGAATCATCCCGATACGCTAAAAAATTTGCAATTTGTCGGTAAAAGTTATGGTGCCGGAGCTATTAAAGTAGAACCACGGAGCTTAGAGAAATTACCTATTCCTGAATATATAGTTGATAAATATAATTTAAAAAAGCCATATGAATACCATGAAGACCAACTCGGTTTTATTTATGAAAAGAGAAGAAGATATCGCAGTAGGCATCGTATAAAAGAATGAAGTCCAAAATTCTTCTATCCTCTTTTATGCAAAGAAATCTTAAAGAGCCATCATAGTAAAGCTTCATCCTGAAAACAAACATATCCGCCCCCAAAATTCGCAGGCAGTTGCAGATATTGAGAGATACAGGCATTTTGGGAGTTAAGGGGAAAGAGCTGTATCGTTTCCGATAGCTCAAAGGGGGGCAAGCGTCAGCAAAATTTATTTCTTTTCGCTTTCTATAATTGCTTTCAGCTTTTCTTCTACCATAGGAATATCTCGCTTAACAACTTCCCAGACAATGTTGTAGTTTATTCCGAAATAGAAATGGGTTACTTTATTCCTCATTTTGATTATGTCTTTCCATGGAATATCTTTATGCCTTTCTTTAAATCTGGCTGAAAGGTGTTTGCTTGCCTCCCCTATGACTTCGATATTTCTCACGACAGCATGTTCTGCCATCTTATTTTTGAAGAAGTCTTTTTTGTTCATTCTCCCAGTGAATTCTTTGATGTCGGCGATGGCGGTGAGAATGTGGGAAACATAGATAAGGTCTTCTTTCATAGCAATGCTATCAAATCTTTTTTCACATATTTTTTGACAAGCGGGTGAATGCTATCGATGGTGCCGATGTCGATTTTTTTATTCGTCTTATCTTCCAGGACATTTTCAAGATGGGCCAAGTCCAGCAGCGAAAAATCTTTGGGAGGTTTTATGGCAATGTCTATATCATGATATTTTTTTTCGTTCCTCGCAAAACTGCCAAAAAGATAGGCCTTCTTTATCCCGGAGCTTTGAAGAATCTCCTTTATAGTCCTGACAAGATTTTCTCTATTCATAGTGTTTTAATTATACCAAAATCAAGACTCAAATGTTCAGCTTCAAAAGCTTCATCCTGAAAACAAACATATCCGCCCCAAAATCCGCCAGCAATTACAGATTCTGAGGGACAAAGGGATTCTGGAATTTAAAGGAAAAGGGAGGTATGGGACATTTTAAGGATGGGGTGTTATGGCAACAATGGTTATCTGTTTACTCCCGCAGCCATAATACCAGAAGATTCTGTATGCAGCAGGTGTGGATTGTTCAGCATAGGCCTCAAAGATTTTTTCTCCTGCCGGGCCTTTGAGTGAAGTGAATTCATGAGTCTTAAGTCCCGGATGTCTTGGGTTTTGGGATAAGAATTGAATTGTCTTTTTTACTGCTCTGTATCTTTTGGCAAGACCTTTATCTGCCTTTAGCCGGTTTAACTGTTCTTTTGCCTCATCAGTCAGGAATATATCGAACAAGAAAGATTCCTACAGTTCATTAAGATTTAGTTTTGAAATCCTGCCTTCAGAGGCGTCTTTAAGACCCTTGTGAAGGCTTTTTAGAGCCTCCTTGTTTTTATAAACCCATCTTTCGGAAGTGGGGATAGTTTCCAGAAGGGTTTCTAATCTGTCAAGCTCATCCATAGCAATAACAGCAGCTACCTTATGACCTTTTTTATCTGTTAAATACTGTTTGACTTTTATAAGTTCGCCTTCACTCTTTAATGCTGTCGGCATATATCCTCCTTCTGAAGTCTATTCCTAAAATAAATTATAACATAACAATAAACATATCCGTCCCAAAATCCGTCAGCCCGCAAAGTAGTGCAGAAGGACAAAAGAGCAGAAGTCAAAAGAGCGGAAGAACAATAGCGAGAACAATCCTTTTACTTTATAGCACGCATGCTATATAATGAATCCTGCCATGGGAGATTGAAATAGCCGGGCAAAGAATGAAAGATTACCTTTCAAGGAGGAGGATTGACCTATGAATCCAGTCGAACGTATAAAAGGAATTTTGTTCCATCCTAAGGAGGAGTGGCAGGCCATTTCCGGAGAAACCACAACCATCCCGGAGTTATACAAAACCTACATTGTTATCCTGGCAGCGATTGGGCCGGTGGCTTCCATTATCGGGATGTCCATCGTCGGCATAAGCTTACCTTTTGTAGGCTCATTCCGGATACCTATAACCACGTCTATTGCATATGCTGTTGTTCAGTACATACTGACCCTTGTCGGCGTGTATATCTTAGCCCTCATCATTAATACTTTGGCTCCCACCTTTTCAGGAGAGAAGAATCTTAATCAGGCTTTCAAGGTGGCTACCTATTCCTACACGCCTGGCTGGATAGTCGGAATTTTTACAATAATCCCCGCTCTGAGCATCTTAGGAATTTTGGGTCTTTACGGCCTGTATCTGCTGTACCTGGGACTTCCCATTCTTATGAAATCTCCTCAAGAAAAGTCCCTGGGATACACATTTGCGGTAGTCATCGCAGCCATTATCATTTTCGTGATCATCGGTATTGTCTCCCGCGCCTTTATTTCCTACCCTACGCCAGGTATAACGATGCCCAGAATGCAATAAAAAGTTAATCGATCAAGACCTTCAATGCACTGCGCCTGTGTGGATGTTTCAGTTTTCTGAGTGCTTTTGCCTCTATTTGTCTTACCCTTTCACGTGTAATAGAAAAGTGTCTCCCTACTTCTTCGAGGGTGTGGTCTTTATCAAATCCTATACCAAATCTCATTCTTATAATTTTCTCTTCCCTAGGAGTTAGCGTATTAAGAACCTTCAGTATCTGCTCGGTGACATTATTTCTTTCCGTATCAGAGTATGGGGAAGGACTATCTTTATCACTAATAAAATCCTCGAGTTTTGAATCTTCATCCCCTATCGGAGTTTGAAGAGCTATTGGGTCCTGTATTGACTTGAATATTCCTTCGACTTTTCCTGTTGAAACTTCCAATCTTTTAGCAATTTCTTCTTTGCTCGGTTCTCTTCCAAGCTGTTGAGTTAATTCTCTGGACGCTCTGGTAACCTTATTATAAAATTCCATCATATGTACAGGAACTCTGATAGTCTTTGTCTGATCTATTAATGCCCTTGTTATTCCCTGTCTTATCCACCATGTTGCATAGGTGCTGAATTTGAATCCCATTTTATAGTCGAACTTATCTATAGATTTCATAAGACCGATATTACCTTCCTGAATAAGGTCAAGCAAGGAAAGACCTCTTCCAATATAATTCTTGGCAACATTCACTACCAATCTCAGATTCCGAGTTATTAATTCATTCTTTGCTTCACTGACAAGGATTCTTGCCTTGGTTATTCTATCCCACTTAGCCTTCAATTCATCAATCTTGATCCCAACCTCTGATGCAACTCGCTTATACTCATTCTGAACTTCTTTTGAAATGGTATTAAGTTGTATGGAATTGATATCTTGTTTCTTTTTTTGATTTATTATTTTTTTTAAATCTTTTAAAGTCCCATATCTTGCAACCTTTCTCTCTGCAATTTCTATTTTTAGCATAAGATTGTCAAGCACTTTCAAGCTCATTTCAAGAGCTTCATCTGTTTTTTCTTTCTCTGAATTATTCACGTCCTCTTCCTCTTTGCCATCTAAACTCGCTTCGAGTTTCTTGTATAAAGGCAGTGTTGTGACAACTCTTTTAATTATCTCTTTTCCCTCTTCTAATCTTTTCGCAAGTTCTACTTCTTCATTCCTTGTAAGTATTGAAATATTCCCCATCGAATGGAAATATGCCTGAACAATGTCCTCAGTTTTATCATATTCCTCTTTATCTTCTGAAGCTAAGACTTCTTCCTCAGTAGTGTCAGGCTCCTGTTCATCTACAACTTCAATGCCCATATCATGCAAAATGTCCATGAGCTCTTCTAACTCATCCGGGGAGTAATATTCTGAGGGAAGAGCATCATTTATCTCATCATAAGTAATACTTCCACGCCTCTTACCTATTTCTATAATCTCTTCAATAATATCCTTTTCTTTCATCGTTCTCCTTAAAATAAGGTTATTAACGCTATCTGCATAACACCCAGGTCCTTACAGCTCAATCTGTAGTTGTAATCCCTGTTATTTTGACAAGATGAGAGAAATAGATAGGGTTGGAACATGAAACTAATCAGCTGATTAAAATGACCTAAGCATTTTTATATATTATAACAAAATTTATTATTTCGTGCTGGGATATGATTCTGCAAACCATTCTCGATTACAGTATCAGAGGAAAAACAACAGGTAATAATCCTGTAAGGTACTTTACCTGATCTGTGAGAAGCATGATGCCAAAGACAATCAGAAGCAGACCGCTTATAATCATTATCATGCGCATATATCTCACGAGTTTTTTCGAATAGCTTAAAAAACTATTTATAGCAAGTGCTGATACAAAGAACGGCATCGCGAGTCCGAGTGAATATACTGTAAGTAATTTGAGTCCATAAACAACAGAGCCTTTTGCGCCTGCATAAACAAGGATCGTGGCGAGGATTGGGCCTATACATGGGCTCCAGCCTGCAGCAAATGTCATCCCGACAATAAATGTCCCTATATACCCTGCAGGTTTACCACTTAGATGTATCTTTTTGTCCTTCATAAGAAAACTGAGTTTCAAAAAACCTGTTATAAAAAGACCGAATATGATGACGAGTATGCCGCCGATTATCCTTAATAAGTCCAGATATTCAAATAGAAAACTTCCTATTGCAGATGATGATAAACCAAGGGCAATAAATACTGTGGAAAATCCAAAGATGAACGCAAATGAGTTAGTTATTGTCAGGTATCTGATCCTTTTCCTGTCCATACCAGCAGTACCAGTAGTAAGGTCTTCAAATGAAATGCCGGTTATAAAGGATATATAAGAAGGCACAAGCGGAAGAATACATGGAGACAGGAATGATAATATACCTGCAAGAAACGCAAATGGGAATGAAACGTCCTTCATTGATTACATCCTACCCTGGCCTCGGAGCGCAGCGAGAATGAGCGAAAAGGCAATCTCTTGCCCTTATCTTGCACACTCTTTGGTGTCTCCTTTAATCTTATCTATTGCATGTGGAATGACGTCTAAAATAACTGCGAGGTTTTCTTTTACAGCCTTAGGACTTCCCGGAAGATTTATAATCAGTGACCTTCCTTTCATGCCAGCCACTGCCCTTGAAAGCATTGACCTGCTTGTCTTTTTAAGCCCCTCTGATCGCATCGCCTCGGCAATGCCTGCCACCTCTCTGTCTATTACCTCAAGGGTTGCCTCTGGAGTAACATCTCTCGGTGAAAGCCCTGTCCCACCTGTTGTGATTATCAGATCAACTTCTTTGGAGTACTTGATGAGCTTTTCTTTGATAAGTTCTTTTTCGTCAGGCAGGATATCATAGTGCTTAACCTCGGCATCAATACTTTTAAGCATATCTTTAATCAAGGGACCACTTAAATCCTCCCTTTCGCCTATTGATCCCTTATCGCTCACAGTTAAAACAGCAACAGTTATCATGTTTACTCCTTACTGCTTACTGTTATTTCGTCTCCTTCTTTAATACTGCCTCCTCTTAGAATCTTAATAAAGATTCCCTCTTTTGGCATTATGCAATCACCAGCCTGATTATATATTTCACACCGGGTATGGCATTTCTTGCCTATTTGGCTCACTTCTCCTTCCACATTATCTCCAATTGTCATCTTTGTGCCAACTGGAAGCTTTAGCAAGTCAATCCCTTCTGTTGTAATATTCTCTGCAAAATCACCAGGATTCACTTTCAGCCCCATTGCCTGCATCTTCCTGATACTTTCGAGAGCCAACAGACTCACCTGTCTGTGCCATTTTGAGGAAGCATGTGCATCTCCTTCAATGCCAAAGTTTGTCTTTAGAACAGCTTCTTTTATGGGTTTCTTTCTGACACTTCTTTTATCACTGATATTGATTGAAACTACCCTGCCCTTCACTTTATCCTCACCATTATATTAATAATCCTCATTATGCTACCTGCCATTAACATTAAGATTTACGTCCCCATTTCCCAGCTTTCAAGATATATTTTCTGTTCTGCAGAAAGCGTATCAATCCTTATTCCCATTGCCTTTAGCTTAAGAAAAGCAATCTTTCTGTCAATATTTTCTGGAACACTATAGACCTTCTTTTCAAGCCCCTTATAATTCTTTGCAATGTACTCAGCGCAAAGGGCCTGGTTTGCAAAACTCATATCCATAACCGCTGATGGATGTCCTTCTGCTGCTGCTAAGTTAATAAGCCTTCCCTCTCCGAGGAGATATATCCTTCTATTGTTCTTCAGGGTATATTCCTCGACAAAGTCTCTTATAACCCTTCTATCCTTTGTCATTTTCCTCAGGGTATCTATGGATATCTCAACATTAAAATGGCCTGAATTGCAGAGTATTGCGCCATCCTTCATTAAGGTAAAGCATCCTTTTGAAATTACATCAATATCTCCAGTTGATGTAACAAAGATATCTCCTATCTTTGATGCCTCCCTGATAGGCATCAACTCAAACCCGTCCATTGTTGCCTCCAATGCCCTCAATGGGTTTACCTCTGTAATGATAACCCTTGCACCCATGCCTTTTGCCCTCATCGCAATGCCCTTACCGCACCATCCATAACCAGATACAACAAAAACAGAGCCAGCAATTAACCTGTTTGTTGCCCTCATAATCCCATCAATGGTGCTCTGCCCGGTACCATATCGGTTATCAAATAGATATTTTGTATAGGCATCATTCACAGCAATTATAGGATACTTAAGAACACCCTTTTCTGCCATAGCCCTTAGGCGAATAACCCCTGTAGTTGTCTCCTCTGTACCCGCTAAAACATTGTGAATCAACTCTTTCCTTGCCCTGTGGAGTGTTGATACGAGATCAGCGCCATCGTCCATGGTAATATGAGGCTTTAATGAAAGGGCATCATTTATATGTTTGTAATAGGTTTTGTTGTCTTCTCCTTTTATTGCAAAAACCGGGATCTTAGAAAATTTGACAAGGGAAGAAGCAACATCGTCTTGTGTGCTTAAGGGGTTAGAAGCACAGAGGAATACTTCTGCACCGCCAACCTTCAGTGTTTCCATAAGATTAGCCGTCTCTGTTGTAACATGAAGACATGCAGACAGCCTGAACCCCTTCAGTGGTTTTTCTTTTTCAAAGCGTTCAGCAATACTCCTGAGCACAGGCATCTCCTGCGCAGCCCACTCTATCCTTAGTCTACCCTTCTTAGCTAAATTGATATCCTTAATGTCATATTTAACCATTCATCCTCCAAAATTTTCTCAACCTTTACCTGTGCCTTTACCTTTTTTATAGTCCTGCCTCTTTCTTCAAGGTCTTTGCCTTGTCTGTTTTCTCCCATGTAAAATCAGGGTCATTTCGTCCGAAATGTCCGTATGCTGCTGTCTTTTTAAAGATGGGTCTCCTGAGATTAAGAGCTTCGATCATGCCTTTTGGCGTGAGGTCAAAGTTTTTCTTTACAATCTTTATTATATCCTCTGATGGCACCTTGCCTGTTTCAAATGTATCAACAAGTACAGATACTGGCTCAGGTACTCCAATAGCATATGCCATCTGGACTTGAACTCTGTCAGCTATACCGGCTGCAACAATATTCTTTGCAATATATCTTGCCATGTAAGAACCTGACCTGTCAACCTTTGAGGGGTCTTTGCCGGAAAAAGAGCCGCCGCCGTGACTTCCGACTCCTCCGTAACTATCAACGATAATCTTCCTGCCTGTAAGGCCAGTGTCACCCATTGGCCCTCCAACAACAAAACGGCCTGTTGGATTTACGTAATATTTAATGTGTTCCTCATCGAGCATCTCCATAGACACTGTAGGCTTGATTACCTTTTCAATAACGTCTTCCTTTATTTCTTTAAGTGTAACCTCAGGGCTGTGCTGAGTTGAAATAACAATGCTATCCACCCTAACAGGTTTGCTGTCTCTATATTCAATAGTTACCTGTGTCTTACCGTCAGGCCTTAAATAGCCGAGAATATCCTTCTTTCTGACTTCTGCTAATCTCATCGCAAGTTTATGTGCAAGCAAGATTGGAAGTGGCATAAGTTCTTCTGTCTCATTGCATGCAAATCCGAACATCAGGCCCTGGTCACCAGCACCACCTATATCAACACCCATGGCAATGTCCGAGGATTGCTCATGTACAGAAGTAATCACAGCACATGTCTCATAATCAAATCCATATTTTGCCCGCGTGTATCCAATCTCTTTTATAGTTTCTCTTACGATGTTTGGTATCTCGACATAGCAGTTTGTCGTAATCTCCCCGGCTACAAACGCTAGCCCTGTTGTAACAAGTGTCTCGCATGCGACCCTAGCAAGTGGATCCTTACCGATTATCGAATCCAAAATAGCATCAGAAATCTGATCCGCTATCTTATCCGGATGTCCCTCTGTTACAGATTCCGAGGTAAAGAAATAATTGTTCCCTAACATGCTTCACCCCCTTAAGTATCACACAGAAAATATCAATCTACGAGTCATTGACTAATTCACTTTTAAAGAGAAGCTTCAAGATAGTGTTAATGTTAACATAAATTACACCCAAATTTCATATCTCATATATGAGCTGAAAAATAGAGATAGAGACATAATTTTCTGCGTATATTTTTACTGTGCAATTAGACCTTGTCAGTATTATTAGTATAAGTTATATTATTATCATTAATAATGCGTATCGATAGACTTGAGTTAATAGGATTTAAATCCTTCGCAGAAAAAACTACATTTAACTTTCATCCGGGTATTACCTGCATTGTTGGACCAAACGGTTGCGGGAAGAGCAATATTGTCGATGCCTTCCGGTGGGTTCTCGGTGAGCAGAGTGCAAAGAGCCTCAGGGGTGAGAGGATGGAAGAGGTTATCTTTAATGGCTCTGTCTCAAAAAAACCTAAAGGTATGGCGGATGTTACAATGGTCATCTCAGGGCTGAATGGAAATAATCCCCCCACCACCCCTTTAGCAAAGGGGGGTGAGGGGGGATTATTGAATGAAAACGGAGAAGGCTCATCAGATATAAGATATGTCACAAGAAGGCTTTACAGGTCTGGCGATAGTGAATATATACTAAATAAAAATCAATGCAGATTGAAGGATGTAAAAGACCTTTTTCTTGATACAGGCCTTGAAGTGAGAAGCTATTCCATACTTGAGCAGGACAGGATTGCAGAGATAATTAACTCTAAACCTCAGGACAGGAGGTTTTTGATAGAGGAAGTAGCAGGTGTTATGAAGTACAATGTCAGGAAAAAAGAGGCCCAGGCCAAACTTGAATCATCGAGGACAAACCTCCAGAGGATAAACGACATTATTATAGAGGTTAAAAAACAGATTAATCTCATTGACAGACTGGCAAAAAAGGCTGAGAGATATAAAAGGCTCTCTTCTGAGGTGCGCAATATAGAACTAAAGGTTTCAAAGAGAGATTATCAGGCCGTGAAAGAGTCATTTGAGGGAATACTTTCAGAATATAACAGACTGAGGGAGGATGAGTCTCTTAAGAGGGCAGATCTCGCAAGAATAGAAAGCCAGACCGAAACAAAACAACTTGAACTACTCGAAAAGGAAAAGGTGTTAGAACAGATCCAGATGAAATTCCAGAACTTAGAGAAAGAGATTGCTGAACTCGAAAAAAGTATAGCAGTAGCAAAAACAGAGAGAGATAACTATAAAGAATATCTCACAAAGCTTTATCAGCAGGAAGAGGAATTTCATGTAAAAGAAGCAGAGTTATTGATCAAAGAAGAAGAACTGGATAAAACTGAGGCAGACCTCTTATCCGAGATAGAAAAGCAAAAAGAACTGCTCAAGGGCAAAACCGATTTCGCCAGGTTTAAGGAGGAAGAACTTATAGAGAATGAGGAATTGCTCGAGGGGGAAAGGCATGAAATCTTCAGGATATCAGAAGAACTCAGTAACCTGAGAAATGATCAGAGCAGGCTTCAGTCATCTTTTGAAAATCTAAATCACAGGGAAGCATCGTCTGTAAAAGACGCTGAGAATTTGAAAAAGATATTAGCAGAGATAGGCTCTTCTTTAAAAGACTTAGAGTCAAACCTTCTGGAGAAAAACAACACCCTCTTGCTGCTTAATGAGAAAAAGGGAATTATTACGGACGAACTCTCTGCAAGCAAAAACAGGATTGAGAATCTCAGGGAGAGACTGTCCGGGCTCAAGGAAGAGCTTGCATCATATACATCACGGATTGAGTCTCTCAGGGAAATAATATTTGACGATTCAATAAAAGAACTCCTCTCAGAAAATTTAAATTTTAATCTGCTTGCATCAATTTCGGATGTTATAGAGATCGAGGACGAATATGAAAAGGCTATAGAGAGTGCGCTTTCAGAGAAGGTGAATTCATTTATACTTCCATCATTCAATGATATTGAAATCGCTATATCAGCGTTAAAAGAAAAAGGGCCGGGCAGGACAGCCTTTATACCTCTTAATCCCCCTTCCCCTCCCTTTAGTAAAGGGGGGGAAGGGGGATTAAGAGGTGAAAAGATAGAAGTACCTGAAGGCACTATAGGCAGGGCACTGAGTTTTATACGGACGGAAGAAGAGTTTTCAGGTGTTGCAAAAAGCCTATTCGAAAATATCTTTATAGTGAGAGATTTGAAAACAGCCTTTAATCTTATAGCTGCAGGTCACAATTTATTTTTTGTAACCCTTGATGGAGAGGTTATAGAACCATCGGGTACAGTTATTGTAGGAGAGGTAAAAGGCGTATTCAGAAGGAAGAGAGAGATTAGGGAACTCGAAGGCACCATCGAGAATGATAAGATGATGATAGACCGTGTGCAGGCTGAATTAAGTTCGGTTCAGCAATCGATTGAAAGAAAAGAATCTGACCTTAAAAACATCGAATCCAATATTATAGATATAGAGAAAGAAGTTTCTCTTTTAAAGTTGACAGCTGATAACTACAGAGAGGAAAAGGAACGAAAAAACAGAAAACGTGTTTACCTCTCTACAGAGATTGAACAGATAATTAATGAGAAAGAGTCGATAGAAAAACTGCTTATGGAAAAAGATGCTGAGATACAGTTAGTGGACTCAAAGAAGGGAGGCTTAGAACAGCATGGTGCATCTCTTCAGGAGGAAATTGCACAGAGAAGGTCAAATCTCGAGGGGTGCCGTTCAGCTGTAACAGATCTAAGGCTCTCAATAACATCTCTTAAGGAGAGGATAGAGTCAGTCAATAAAGAAAGGGAGACTGTTCTAAGAGAGATAACGGAGAACAAACAGAAAAAGGAATTTTTATTGACAGAACTCTCTTCTATAAAGTCCCGTATCCTCCAGCGTGAAGCAGAGATGGAGGCATATGAAGAAAAGATAAGATCGCTGATCTCTGTTGCTGATGGATTCAAGACAGAGATATCTGAAAGAAAAGAGATAATAGAGACTGAAAATCAGGAACTTCTCACAACCGAACACGGCCTGAAACTCCTAAGGAATCAAATAGATTCCGTTTCACAAAGGATAGCTGAACTTGATATTCACAGGACAGAGCATAAATTGAAGATGGAGAACCTGTCTGAAAACATAAGGATAAACTATGGTTTAGAGATTGATGCAATAGAAGCAGACCCTTTAACAGAAGAGGATGAAAACCGACTCATTGAGCTAAGAGAAAAGGTTCAAGAACTTGGACCTGTAAATCTTGGGACATTAGAAGAGTATGAAGAACTACGTACACGTTACGAATTCCTGACAAAGCAGCAGGAAGACCTTAATAGATCAATAGCAGAGCTTGAGGAGGCAATAACAAAGATTAGTATTACCACACGGAAGAAGCTCAGGGAAGCATTTGATGCACTGAAGGCAAAATTCTCTGAGGTCTTTTCGATACTATTCAGTGGAGGCAGGGCTGAATTGGTCATGACAGATGAGAACAATATCCTTGAGACGGGTATAGACATAATAGCTCAGCCGCATGGGAAAAGACTTCAGAATATAAACCTGCTTTCAGGTGGGGAGAAAACCCTAACTGCATTATCCCTGCTTTTTGCAAGCTTCCTGATTAAACCAACACCACTCTGTATCCTTGATGAGGCTGATTCCGCACTGGATGAAGTGAACACAGAAAGGTTTGCTAAGATGTTACAGGACCTCTCAAGGGACACACAATTTATTGTAGCGACTCATAACAGAAATACCATGAACGTTGCTGATTATATATACGGCATAACCATGGAGGAGGCAGGGGTTTCGAAGGTAATATCCATGCAGCTTGTTTGAGGCATAGCCCATCATGTCAGTCCATAAATTTGCAGCAAATACAATCTCAGACAGACTGCCTTCTATAAAGATCTCTACAGAGCCGGAAGATTTAGTTTGCTATGGCTTTGATGCCTCTGGTATTGAGGCATCTCCTTCTGCAGTCGTCTGGCCAAATAACACAGAAGATGTTGTAAAGGTGATGAGGTATGCCTATGAGAATAGCATTCCAGTTGTCCCTCGTGGTGCTGGTACAGGCATGACGGCCGGAGCGGTACCAGCAAAGGGAGCAATGATCATCAGCTTCGAAAAGATGAACAGAATCCTTGAGATAGACTCTGAGAATCTTAATGTACTGTGTGAGCCTGGTCTGATAAATGGAAAACTTCAGCGTGAACTTAAATGGATGGACCTTTTCTATCCGCCAGACCCTGCGAGTATGAACTTCTGCACCATAGGTGGGAATGTTGCAGAAAATGCAGGTGGGCCCAGGGCATTAAAATATGGTGTCACAAGGGACTATGTAATGGAGATTGAGGCTGTACTTCCAAATGGGGAGATAATAACCACAGGTGTTAAAACATCAAAAGGGGTTGTCGGTTATGATCTGGCAAGGCTCCTTGTAGGTTCAGAAGGTACATTATCTGTATTTACAAAGATAAGGTTAAAGGTCATTCCTATGCCTGAAGAGGTTGTTACATTACTTGCCGCTTTTGATAATCTTGAGTCATCAGGCGTGGCAGTATCAAAGATTATATCTGCGAAGATAATACCGAGAACGCTCGAATTTATGGATCGTGAGGCTATAATAGCTGTTGAAAATTATAAGCCTATAGGGCTTCCTGAGGGTGTCGAGGCTATCCTCCTGATTGAGCTTGATGGCCATCCAGCCACAATAACAAAAGAAGCAGAAAAGATAGCTGATATATGCCGAAATCTCGGTGCAGAGATAGAGATGGCAGAGGATGAAAATGCAAGAGACAACCTGTGGGCGGCAAGACGTGCAATATCACCTGCCCTTTATCATATAAAACCTACTAAGATAAACGAAGATATTGTCATTCCGAGGAACATGGTATCTGAGATGCTGAAACGTCTGAGGAAGCTATCGGAGGATAGCGGTATAAAAATAGTAAATTTTGGCCATGCGGGCGATGGGAATATACATGTAAATATTATGGTTGACAGGAAAGACAAAGAAGAGTATCAAAAAGGGCTTAGTCTCGTTGAGCAGATATTTAAAGATACATTATCACTTGGCGGCACCATCTCAGGAGAGCATGGTATCGGACTTACAAAGGCAGGTTATATTGGAATGGAGATATCTAAAAAAGAGCTTGAAATCATGGAGGCAATAAAAAAGGTTTTTGACCCAAAGAATATCCTCAATCCTGGAAAAATCTTCCCCCTTTCCTAAATCGAGTGTTTAAAGACCATTATAAAGACAGACCCTCTAAGCACCATTTCTTTTTATTTGACAGAAAATAGTCCTTTGGTTTAAGATTGAGTGAGCACTCACTCATTTTTTAATCATGTTCAATAAATCAGATAAAAGAATTATCGACAAGCGCATGGTTATCCTTGATGCTGCGCTTAGAACATTTGTTAAGCGGGGATATCCTGAGACAAAGGTTGCCGAGATAGCCTCTGAAGCTAAGGTAGCTGAAGGTACAATCTATAATTATTTCCCCAGCAAAGAGGATTTACTCCTCGCTCTCTTTGATGAAAAATGGAATGCAATCATTCATGAAGTTAAAAGCAAAATAAACCGTCTTGATGATCCGAACAAGAAATTAAAGGCCATCTTCTCCTCGGTTGTCAGGATGTTTCGGAAGAACCGACAGTTAGCCGAAATCTTCATGATTGATATAAAACAGAGCAGTATATTTTTGAATAATTATACAATTAAGCGCATTGTTGATTTTCTTGATCTGATTGAAGAGATTCTGGAGGAAGGAAAAAGGGAAGGAATGTATCGAAAAGACTTAAATACTCGTGTTGCCAAAATGATTATCTTTGGCGCGGCCCAGGGCATTCTTTTGAGCTGGGTACTAAGTGAGTCAACAGCTGTTAAAAATAAGACTTTTAAATTTTCGCTTTATCAAGCTGCAAAGACTTTGAAAGATGTGTTCAAATCCGGACTGGTTGGAGAGAAAAAATGATATTCAATGACCTGAGGGAGTTTGTTGATTTTCTTGAGGAGAAGAAGGAACTGGTTCGCATTAAGGCAGAGGTTGACCCCGTCCTTGAAGTGACTGAAATAACTGATCGGATATCGAAAAAAGGCGGACCAGCTCTATTTTTCGAAAAGGTTAAAGGTTCACAATACCCGATAGCTATTAATCTTTTCGGTTCTTATCAGCGAATGGCATGGTCTCTTGGGTTGGATGAATTCAACGCTATCGGCCAGAGGTTTTCTTCACTCTTAAAGGTTGAACTTGAACTTAAATTACGGCAGAAGATCAAAGCCCTTTTTGATTTATACAAGCTCAGTACTTCCAAGCCAAAAGAAGTGAAGAAGGCGCCTTGTCAGGAAATCATTAAGGAAAAAGACTTTTCGCTTTTTGATTACCCGATCCTGAAATGCTGGCCTGAAGATGGAGGTCAGTTTATAACGCTTCCATTAGTTATCACAAAAGACATAGAAAGCGGCAAACAAAATGTTGGAATGTACCGCATGCAGGTTTTTGACGAGAAGACAACGGGTATCCACTGGCATACTCATCATGATGGTGCTGTTAATTATCGAAAGGCAATAAAACTTGGCAAGAGGATGGAGGCGGCGGTTGCACTTGGTGGTGACCCGATAACGATATATTCAGCCACAGCTCCTCTCCCTTACGGGATTGAAGAGTTGTTTTTTGCCGGTTACTTAAGGGGCAAGCCGGTTGAGGTAGTCAAGGCAAAAACAGTGGATCTACTGGTACCAGCTAAAGCTGAGATTGTCCTTGAGGGTTATGTTGAGAAAGGAGAAGAAAGGTTAGAGGGTCCTTTTGGTGATCATACTGGTTATTATTCAATGGCTGCTAATTATCCTGTTTTCCATATAACCTGCATTACTCAAAGAAAAGATCCTATTTATCCTGCCACAATCGTTGGCAGGCCGCCTATGGAGGACTGTTATTTAGGGAAAGCTACTGAAAGGATGTTTTTACCCTTTATCAAGATACAGCTTCCTGAGATTGTGGATATAAACTTGCCTATTGAAGGGGTATTTCATAACTGTGCTCTAATCTCGATAAAGAAGTCCTATCCTATGCATGCCAGAAAAGTTATGAATGCAATCTGGGGATTAGGTCAGATGATGTTTACTAAATTTATTGTTGTTTTTGATGAAGAAGTAAATGTTCAAAATCCTTCTGAGACAGTCTGGAAGGCATTTAATAATGTCGATCCGGCACGAGATATTGTTATTGTTGAAGGGCCGCTGGATGTTCTCGATCATTCTTCAAATAAGCCTATATATGGAGCTAAGATGGGTATTGACGCGACTAAAAAATGGCCTGAGGAAGGATATCAAAGAGAATGGCCACCTGAGATAAAAATGTCTGAAGAGATAAAGAAGCTTGTGGATAAACGGTGGAAGGGATATGGTCTTGAATAAGATCAGAGTATATCTGGAGATGATAAAATTTCAGCACAGTATTTTTGCGCTGCCTTTCGCCTATATTGGTGCATTCCTGTCTCAAATGAAAGTTCCGAGTTTTATTACAATCTTCTGGATAACCCTTGCCATGGTCGGAGCAAGGAGTTTCGCTATGTCATTGAACCGCTTGATTGATATAAAAATTGATTGCCGTAATCCCCGCACTGCTGATCGAGCTTTGCCAAAAAAGCTTATTTCTATCCCTAATGTAATACTTTTTACTGTAATCAGCCTGAGTCTATTTTTACTATCTGTCTATAACTTGGCTCCCATATGTCGTTATCTATGGCCTTTTATTGTCATTCCATTTGTAATTTATCCATATACCAAAAGATTCACATGGCTTTCCCACTTTATCCTAGGTCTTTGTCTGGGGATGGCTCCGATAGGAGCATGGATAGCAGTGACAAACACCTTCAGTGTGGAGCCGTTTCTTATAGGAGGAGCCGTTATATTATGGGTTTCAGGTTTTGACATTTTATATGCAATCCAGGATATAGATTTTGACCGACAGCATAGACTTTTTTCTGTCCCGGTGAGATTCGGCGTTAAGAGATCGCTTGAACTGACCAGTTTGCTTCACATAGCCTCGATAGTGATATTAACTTGGCTTGGTATTAATCTTAGTTTAGGATTATTTTACTTTGCTGGGCTGGTAGTAACATCAATTCTTTTGGGATACGAGAAAAGCCTGATTAAGCCGGATGATTTATCAAGGCTTAATCAGGCTTTTTTTACTATGAATGGTGTCATCAGCGTGGTAATGTTCTGTTTTGTTACTTTTGAAGTAATTTTTGGGAAGGTAAGATTTGTCTGATTATGTAATTGGCATAACTGGAGCAAGCGGAAGTATTTACGGTGTCAGACTGATTCAGGAGCTTGGTCTCAGGAAACAGAAGGTTAATGTGGTTATAACTTCTGCTGGTAAAAAGGTGATGCACGAAGAGCTTCAGGTATCAAGCCTTGATCAAATGGATAAGCTGGGTTTATCCGAAATTAGTGATCAAATAAAGATCTGGGGAAATGATGATTTCAATGCCCCGTTTATGAGCGGCTCTAATGTACCTGAAGCAGTGATTATCATTCCATGCAGTATGGGAAAATTAGCGTCAGTAGCAAATGGTATATCTGGTAATCTTCTTGAGAGGATAGCTGATGTTGCGCTCAAAGAGAAGAGACAGTTAATACTTGTTGTACGTGAGACTCCTCTTAGTCTGATTCATCTGGAGAATATGGTGAAAGTGGCAAGGGCGGGGGCCCAGATTCTGCCAGCCATGCCTGCTTTTTATCATTACCCGAAGACAGTCGATGATATGATTAATTTTGTTGTTGGAAAGGTTTTAAATCTTTTGAGAATTGAACATAACTTATTCAAAGGATGGAGGAAAGAATAAAATGTCGACGAATAGCCTAAGTGAAATTAGAGAGAAAGTTGAAAAAGGCATAAGGCTCTCCAAGAGTGATGCCTTAACTCTTATGAGCTCAAATGACCTTATTTCTATTGGACAACTTGCAAATATGGTCAAGGAGAAAAAATCAGGAAATTATGTATATTTTAATGTCAACCGTCATATAAATCTTACCAACATCTGTGTGTCACGCTGCAAGTTTTGTGCTTTTAGTCGAGACAAAACAGACACTGATGCATATACGATGACAATTGAGGATGTACTGGAGGCAGCTCAGTCAGTAAAGAATCTTGGTATAACCGAGTTTCACATCGTCAGCGGGCTTCATCCTGATCTTCCATTTGATTATTATCTTGAGATTATTTCTCGTATTAAAAATATCATGCCAGAGGTTCATATTCAGGCATTTACTGCTGTTGAGATAGCTTATTTTGCAAAAATTGCAAATCTTTCAATAAAGGAAGTTTTAATGAAATTAAAAGAAGCTGGGTTAGGTTCGCTTCCCGGAGGAGGGGCTGAGATCTTAAACCATAGGGTAAGAGAGGCTGTCTGCTCGAAAAAAGCTACTTCGGATGAATGGCTTGAGGTAATGAGGACAGCTCACAATCTCGGACTGAAATCTAACGCCACGATGCTTTTCGGGCATATTGAGGCGCTTGAGGAGCGGATTGATCACCTTTTAACGTTAAGAGAACTTCAGGATGAAACGGGTGGATTTCAATCCTTTATTCCTCTTCCTTTTCATCCTCAAAATACACAGCTTACAAGTTTTAAAAAGCCTACAGCCTTTGAGAATCTAAAGATGCTCGCTATTTCAAGACTGATACTTGATAATTTACCTCATATCAAGGCTTTTTGGATAATGCTCGGTTTAAAGATTGCTCAACTCTCTCTTCTATTTGGTGCTGATGATCTTGATGGTACTGTTGTTGAAGAGAAGATAACCCATGCAGCAGGAGCTGAGACTGGTCAGTCAATTTCAAAGGAGGAATTATTAAATTTAATTTTTGATGCAGGCAGAATCCCTGTTGAAAGGGATACACTGTATAACCTAATCAAAATTTATGATAAGAAAGAACGGGATGTTCTTGTTGAAACCTAAGGTCGGACACATTCAGTTTTTAAATTGTCTTCCCCTTTATTATGGACTGGTGAAAAGCTGTGCCCTGCTTGATATAGACTTGATAAAGGGAACACCCACTGAACTTAATAATCTTCTGATAAATGGAAAACTTGATATCTCACCTATTTCATCTATTGAATATGCTCGCCATCATGAATCTTTAGTTCTATTCCCTGACTTTACAGTGAGTTCTGATGGGGAGGTAAAAAGCATTCTCCTGTTGAGTCATTTTCCTATAGAAGAATTATCAGAGAAAAAGATTGCCCTGAGCAATACCTCTGCTACATCACAGGTGTTGCTAAAACTGGTTCTCAGCCATGGATATAAGGTTGAGCCAAAGTATATCATTTCTCCTCCTGATTTAGACAAGATGCTTGCAAATGCTGATGCAGCGTTACTTATTGGTGATATAGCTTTGAAATACTATGTTGATAGAAGAGATTTTTACCTTTACGATTTAGGGCTGGAGTGGGGAAAAATGACTGGCAAGAAGATGGTTTATGCAGTCTGGGCTGTTAACCGCACCTTTGCAGAAAAACAAAATGAACTAAGCGAGTATATATTCGAAATTTTTAAAAAATCAATGGATTACTCAATGAAACATTTGTCAGAGATAGCAGAATATGCTGCCAGATGGGAGCCATTTAGTCCCTCCTTTCTAATAGATTATTTCAAATCACTCTGTTTTGGTTTTGAAAAAGATTATCAGGAAGGCCTACTTTATTTCTATCAGTTGGCAGCAGAAATTGGAGCGCTTAAGACAGTTCCAGAACTGGAATTTATCAAGCTCGGTTCAAAGGTAAGCACGTGAAGATTCGACAAATTTTTGATAAGACATCAGAAGGCAAAAGATTAAGCTTTGATGAAGCAGTCCTTCTTTTTAAAACGGCTGATATATTAGAACTTGCAAGGGCAGCAGAAGACATTTGTGACAAGAAACATCCGGAAAGAATGGCAACCTTCCAGATAGACCGTAATATCAATTACACGAATATTTGTAAAAATCAGTGTTCCTTTTGTGCCTTCTTTAGACATAAAGGCCATCCAGAAGCTTATGTTTTAAGTCAGAAAGAGATTGAAAATAAGGTTGCTGAGACAATTAAACTTTCCGGCACTCAAGTAATGCTTCAAGGAGGTATTAACCCTGATCTGAACATTGATTATTACATAAATATGTTTTCTGAGATAAAGAAGAAATTCAGGATCAGGATTCACAGCCTGTCTCCTCCTGAGGTTGTTTATTTAGCAGAGTCATCAAAAATGTCTATTTCAGAAACATTGAAGGAGCTTATGAAAGCAGGACTTGATTCATTGCCAGGGGGAGGGGCTGAAATATTAGTAGACCATGTTAGACAAAGGATAAGTCCTCGTAAGATATCCTCCTCGCAGTGGATGGAGGTTATGGATGAAGCCCATAATCTGGGACTAAAGACAACAGCTACCATGATGATTGGTACTGTTGAAGCCATTGAGGATAGGATAACCCATCTTCAGAAGATAAGAGATCTCCAGGATAGAACAGGAGGCTTTCTGTCGTTTATTTCATGGACATTTCAACCACGGAATACTGCTTTAGGAGGCAAATCGATTTCATCCATTGAATATCTGAAGACTTTATCAGTAAGTCGTCTTTTCCTCGATAATTTTCTGAATGTCCAAGGTTCATGGGTCACACAGGGTAAAAACATTGGACAAATTTGTCTTTCATTTGGTGCGAATGATTTAGGCAGTATTATGATTGAGGAGAATGTTGTCCGAGCGGCAGGAGTTTTTCATCGGATTACTGTTGATGAGATGGTTGATCTGATACGAAAGGCGGGAAAGATTCCGGCGCAGAGGGATACAGAATTTAATATATTGAAGGTATATGATTAGAGAAAAAAAATTAATTCCTCAAGCCAAAAAAGCATTTATTGGCGGGTCAAGCACCTATAACATCAATTTCCCTGAGGATATTAAACTCCCTGAAGTAAAGGTAATAAATAAGAGAATTTTTTCAACTCCTTTTGGAGAAAGCCCTGAATTTAAAATTATAAAAATCGGCGGTGATATTGTACTTACTGTCAGGATGCATGGCTGGCGGACTGGTGTCAGTAGGGCTGATGCATCCCGACAAATTTTTTGGGTTTTAGAACAGGCTGGTGTTCATACAGTTCTTGCTGAAGGGGGCGTGGGAGCAATAAGGAAAGATCTGGAGTTAAGTCATTTTATAATCCCTGATGATTATATTGATCTTTCTCTAAGAAGAGATATCCATCTTTCTGATAAGTATCTACTCATTATGCGAGATCCAATCTGTCCTGAACTCGCAAAAATTTTTACAAAAGCAAGTAATAAATTGTTTCCAGAAAGAAAGGTGACACGAGGAATATATGCAGTTACTGATGGCAGGCATTTTGAAAGTCGGGCAGAGGTAAAAATGATAGAGTCTGTGGGCGGAGATGCGATTGGGCAGAGTCTTTGTCCTGAGATATATCTGGCCAGAGAAATAGGTGCATGCTATGCAGGTCTTTACCTCATTGTCAATAGAGCTGAGGGAATCGGGCATGACTGGAGCCATAAAGAATTGAGGGATATTTTCTATAAGGAAGCGATCAATGTAGGGAAAATAATCATAGAGAGTCTGGGACAGATAAAACAGAAGAAAGTTTGTCAATGTGCGAAGCTGAGAAAGAAGACGTTATTGAAATAAAAAGATTTTTGTATTTTTCGTGTCATTCCCGCTTGTCGGGAATCTTTCTGAAAACGACCCGATGAAACCCACTTTGTCAAGAGGAACCCAAGAAGGATTCCGAACAAGTCGGAATGACAGCAAGGATAAGAAAGGGGAATGAAATATCTAAATACCCCTCTTTTTTAAAGAGGGGATAGGGGAGATTACCAAAATAATAATTTCCATATTTCAGGAACTATTAATGAATTCCATAGACCATAAAGAACGTGACGCAAAAAAAGTTGAGGAGATGTTCTCCGATATTGCCGCACGTTATGATCTTTTGAATCACGTTCTTAGTCTTGGTCTGGATATTAGGTGGCGGAAAAGAGTTGCTCAAGAGACAGGTCGTTGCGACTCGATTCCGAGGAAAATCAATTGTCAGAGTATACTTGATGTCTGTACAGGCACAGGGGATATGGCTATTGAGCTTTGTAAATTCTGGAAAGGCAATGCTCATATTGAGGGAATAGATTTTTCACATGGACTTATCGAGATCGGAAGGAAAAAGATAAAAAATGCTAACCTTCAGGATAAGATAATCTTCAGGGAAGGAGATGCTGAAAAGCTCTCTTACAAAAATGAGCAGTTTGATGCGATAACTATTACCTTCGGCTTAAGAAATATTAATAACCGTTTAAAAGCTCTAAAGGAATTTTACCGTGTAACAAAAACTGGGGGATGTTTCGTCTGCCTTGAGTTCAGTCAACCGAAAGGCCCTATTTTTGCTAAGATTTATTCTTTTTATCTTATGATAATCATACCTTTCGTTTCTAAAATCTTAAGCTCTGACCCTGCTGCATATAAATATTTGGGGAATACGATAAGAGATTTCCCTTCCCCTGTAGAACTTGTTAAATTGATTGAATCCGCAGGCTGGAGGGATGTTACACATTATACTTTAGCTGGTGGGATAGTAGCTATACATCGAGGAAGAAAATATTAAAAACAGGCAAATTTTAAATATTTTAAACGTTTGCTCAGTTTCCCCCTCCCCCTCCTCCGTCATCACCCGCTCCTGGGAAACGCGTTCTTTCAACTGATGGTGTGAGCCTTATTGTTACTTTTACCTTGTTGTTTTCTTTTAGCCAGTAATTAACCTCCAGAACATCACTGACTCCATAAACAAAAGGCTGATATAACGGCCTCACTTCATAGCCAATAGTAGAGCCTTTGTTATCAATAATCCTGCTCAATTGAGAGCGATGGAATGTATTATGAAAACTTACGAACTTTTCTGACTCAGCAAGTGCCTCTTTGGCTGGGATTTTTTTCTTTATTTTGTAATCAAATTCAGGCGCATAAGGCTCAAAGGTGTATTGATCCCCTTCATAATCAAGAATCGCAATAGTTTCAATGTCATCTGAGAATCTGCCCCCGTAAAGTATTAGTGTAAAAATACCGGTTATATCCACAGCTTTTGACTCTTCTGTCTTTAGAGGTTTTTCAAGGGCAAAAGAAACACTGATTGCAATAACTGAAATAACCAAAAGTGCAAGAATACAATTAATAATGTTTTTCATGTAATCTCCCCTTTTTCTTGCAAGATTTCGATTCAATAACACCTATCGGAATTCTATTCTCAATAATTTTACCATATATCCCCTTGCAAAAAAAGCTATTTTTATGTTAACCTTGCTTCCTTAAAGGAAAGAATCCGTATTTCTCATGCAGGAATACGCCTTTCCACAAATATTTTGTACAGAAAAACCCGGCAACCAGAAAAAGGGTTTTGAGAAGACAGGAGGAGAAAAAGGAATATGGTAGCAGCGATGAAGGAACTGCTTGAGGCAGGGGTACACTTTGGCCATCAGGTAAAACGATGGCACCCTAAGATGAAGAAATACATCTTCGGAGAAAGAAACGGTATCTATATCATTGACCTTCAGAAGACAGTAAAGGGTCTTGAGGGTGCTTATAATTTCGTAAAAAGTGTGGCATCAACAGGAGCACCGATACTTTTTGTCGGTACAAAAAAACAATCCCAGGATACTATCCAAGAAGAGGCGACAAGGGCAGGTGCATTTTATGTTAATCATCGCTGGCTTGGGGGTATGCTGTCAAATTTTACCACGATAAAAAAGAGCATAGAAAAGCTAAAAAAGTTTGAGGCCATGAAAGAAGATGGCACCTTGGCCTTGCTTACCAAAAAGGAGGTTGCCGCCATTGAAAAGGAAAGGGCTAAATTGGAAAAGAACCTGTTAGGCATTAAAGATATGACAAGCCTTCCAGCGGCCCTGTTTATAGTGGACCCGAAGAAAGAGAGAATTGCTATTTTAGAGGCAAGGAAACTATCTGTGCCAATAGTTGCAATAGTTGACACAAACTGTGACCCGGATGAAGTTGATTATGTAATCCCGGGTAATGATGATGCCATAAGGGCTATAAGGCTCATAACCTCAAAGATAGCAGATGCTGTGATTGAAGGCAGAGAGATATTATCAAAGACTATGGCAGAAGAAGCTGAGAATCTGCAGGTTGAGGATAAGATACAGCAGGAAGAGGCTGAGGTAACAGAATGACAGTGATTTCTGCAGAAATGATTAAGAACCTCAGGGAAAAGACAGGTACTGGCATGATGGAATGCAAAAAAGCGCTTACAGAGTCTAACGGGGATTTTGAAAGAGCTATAGACTTACTCAGACAGAAAGGTCTTGCAAGTGCATTAAAAAAAGCAGGGAGGACTGCGTCTGAAGGCCTCATTCATTCTTATGTACATATGGGCAAGATAGGAGCAATGGTTGAGGTTAACTGTGAGACGGACTTTGTTGCAAGGACTGATGATTTCAAAGAGCTTGTCAAAGATATTGCTATGCATATAGCAGCTGCAAGCCCGCTATACTTAACAAGAGATGAAGTACCGCAGGATATCATAGAACGTGAAAGGGTGATATACAGGGCACAGGTTGCAGACAAACCGTCATACGTTGTTGAAAAGATTATAGAGGGAAAGCTCGAGAAGTTTTACACAGACACCTGTCTCCTTGATCAGCTATTCATTAAAGACCCTGAACAAAAGAAGAGGATTAAAGATATCGTCTCTGAGAAGATTGCAAGATTAGGCGAGAATATTATCATAAGAAGATTTGTCAGATTCCAGCTTGGAGAGACAGTACAGGGATAGATAACTTGATATATAAAAGGATACTCCTGAAAATTAGTGGTGAAGCTATGATGGGAGACAAGGGCTATGGAATTGATTCATCTACTGTTGATTTCATAGCTAAGGAAATAAAGGGAGTGGTTTCCAGAGGGGTTGAAGTTGCAGTAGTGATAGGTGGGGGGAACATCTTCAGAGGAGTAGAGGCAAGTGTTAGAGGGATGGAAAGGGCTTCCGCAGATTATATGGGAATGCTTGCAACTGTTATCAATGCCCTTGCCCTTCAGAACTACCTCGAAAAACACGGGGTTCCGACAAGGGTTCAGTCAGCAATAGAAATGAAGGAACTTGCAGAGCCATATATAAGGCGCAAGGCAATAAGACATCTCGAGAAGGGAAGAACAATTATCTTTGCTGCTGGCACAGGTAACCCTTATTTCACAACTGATACCGCTGCAGCCCTGAGGGCTATGGAGATTGGTGCAGAAGTCATACTTAAGGCAACAAAGGTTGATGGTATATATTCCTCAGACCCTATGAAAGACTTTGCTGCAAAAAAATATAATACTGTCACTTATATTGATGTACTAAAAAGGGGTCTCAGCATCATGGATTCGACCGCTGTATCATTATGTATGGACAACAACCTTCCGATTGTGGTATTTAACCTGAGAGGGAAAGGTAATATAAGAAAAATTATAGAAGGTAAAAAGATAGGAACTCTTGTGAGGGGAAATAATGGAGCAAGAGTTAAAAAGAAAAACCGCTGAGCGAATGTCCTGTACCATCGAAGCCCTGAAGAAGGAATTCTCTTCTGTCAGGACAGGAAGGGCCTCTTTGGCGCTTCTCGATGGAATAATGGTAAATTATTATGATGCACAAACTCCGCTTCAACAACTTGCAAGCCTGAGCATACCCGAGAGCCGTCAGATAGCAATACAGCCATGGGATCAAAAAATCATTCCTGATATCGAGAAGGCTATTATGAAATCAGACCTCGGCCTAACGCCTATGAATGACGGCAAGATAATAAGAATAAATATCCCTCCACTTACAGAGGAAAGAAGAAAGCAGCTTGTAAAAGCTGTAAAGAAAAAGGCAGAAGAAGCAAAGATATCAATAAGGAATATCAGGAGAGATACAAACGAAGAGCTTAAGAAACTTGAAAAAGAAAAACACCTCAGTGAAGATGAAGTCAAGAAATTACAGGAGGAGACACAGAAGATCACAGATTCTTATATAGCTAAAGTAGATGAGGTTTTAGGGCACAAGGAAAAAGAGATAATGGAGGTGTAAGATAGATATTCCCAGGAAAACTAAGCCAACACCCAAAAAGAAACTAACAAGTAAAAAGGCCGAAGAGGGAAAAAGGGCTATCCTGAGAAGGGTGCTTATTAATCACAGAGAAGAAATCCTAAAAGAGGCAAAGACCGAGATATCTAAGTATATAAAAGGTGAGACAAAGCACCTTGTAGAGACAGCCCTTGATGACGGAGACTGGTCTGTTATTGATCTATCAGAAGATATCAGCCTGAAGCAGCTGAGTACCCATAGGGAAAACCTCCTCAAGATAGACGAGGCACTGAGAAAACTAAAGGAAGGTACCTATGGTAAATGCGAGGATTGTGGAGAAGAGATAAGCGAGAAAAGGCTTAAGGTCATTCCATTTGCGATTTACTGTATAGACTGTAAGGAAAAAAGAGAGCAGCTTGAAGTGATAGAGAGAAAAGAAGTGTTAGTCTTGGGTTAATCCAAGCACCTTGAGAATAAAGTGCTGGGTTAACTACTAATTTCTCCATTAATGCTCGGTAAACATTAATTATATACCTCTATTATATACCTCATCCAGTATCTCTTTTGCACCCCGTGAAAGGATGTCTTCTGCCAGTGTAATGCCGTGGGATTCTGCAAGCTCAGGACTGCCTTCTACGTGCCCTTTTATAATTCTGTCTCCCTCGATGCTACCAACAAGACCATCCATAATAAGTAATGAGTGATTAAATCCCCCCTTACCCCCCTTTTCTAAAGGGGGGGTGGGGGGATTATTATGGGTTAAGGGGGAATTTAACTCCTGACTTCTGACTCCCGACCCCTGACTGACTATCCTCGCATAGGCAGCTATAGGCACCTGGCATCCTCCTTCCAACCGTTTTAAGAATGCCCTTTCAGCTTTCACGCATATGGAAGTTTCGGGGTGATTCAATGGCTTAATGAGGTTATTGATAGACTCATCATCAATCCTGCATTCAATACCTACAGCTCCTTGACCAATTGCAGGAAGGCTTATCTCAAAGGACAGTAACTCTGTTATCCTGTTTTGTAGTCCAAGTCTTTTAATACCGGCAGCAGCCAGGATTATTGCATCAAACTGCCCTTCATCCAGTTTTCTTAGTCTTGTATCGATATTACCTCTCAGCTGTTCAATCTTTAGATCAGGCCTGATATTGAGTAATTGACATGAGCGTCTTAGACTGCTCGTCCCGACTTTCGCACCACTCGGAAGTGCTTTAAAATTTTGAATTTCGAATTTCGAATTTCGAATCTTCGAGATAAAGGCGTCCCTCGGGTCTGCTCTTTTACAAATAACTGTAAGATGAAGACCGCCGGGAAATTCTGTCGGTACATCCTTCATACTATGGACAGCAATGTCGGCCTCATATCCTAAAAGCGCCTCTTCTATCTCCTTTACAAAAACGCCTTTACCACCAACCCTTGCAAGGGGTACATCTAAAACCTTATCTCCTGTAGTCTTAATCCTTCTGAGCCTTACCTCAACCCCTGGGCTTGCCCTTTCAAGTTCTGCCTTGACCCACTCTGCCTGCCATAAAGCAAGTTTGCTGCCTCGTGTGCCAATTGATATCCTATTTATTTTCATTCTTTTCTCCGTCAATACCATAGAGTCTTCTTATCGTTGCTATTATAGTATCTTTATCTTCAGAATCTTCTTTAAGCGCTACGGTGGGTGGATGGATAAGCTTATTTATAATAGCAGCAGCCATATATTCAATAGCTTTTTTCTCTTTTTCTCCGATCTCTGGAATCTTATTTAAAAGCCTGTCGATCTCCTGTTTTTTGATTTCCTCAGCCTTTTCTCTCAGGGCGATAATAGTCGGCACAGAATCGAGAGACAACTGCCATTTAAGAAAGGTTTCGATCTCTTCCTCGATTATCTTTTCCGCCTTTTCTGCCTCTTTCTGCCTTTCAAACATGTTTGCATCAACAACACCCTGCAGGTCATCAATATTATAAAGATAGACATTATCCAGATCGTTAATTTCAGGGTCTATGTTTCTCGGAACAGAGATATCAATAATGAAGACCGGCTTCTGCTTTCTTTCCTTCATCGCCTTCTGCATCTGGCTTTTCATCAACACATAATTTGAGGCGCCAGTCGAACAAATGACAATATCAGTGCGTACCAACTCATGGATAAACTCATCAAACTTAACAGGTTTTCCATTAAATTCCTTTGCAAGTTCACAACCGCGATCATATGTCCTGTTTGCAATAATAATCTCCTTTACCCCACTGCCGATCAAATGCCTTGCAGCAAGTTCAGCCATTTCCCCTGCACCTAAAAGCATGGATACCTTCTTTGGCAGGTCAGTAAATATTTTCCTTGCAAGTTCAACAGCCGCAAAGCTTATTGATACAGCATTTTCAGCTATCCTTGTTTCTGTCCTTACCCTCTTTGCAACAGAGATTGCCTTTTTCATCAGCCTATTCAGAAGAATGCCCGTAGTCTTTTTCCTAAGGGCTAACTCAAAAGCATCTTTAAGCTGCCCGAGGATTTGAGGTTCACCGACGACCATAGAGTCGAGGCTCGATGCAACCCTGAAGATGTGCCTCACTGCATTTATATCATCATAGATATAGAGGGCATTATCGAGAGACCCCCTGTTTATATTGTGGAATTGTGAGAGAAATGTCCTGATAGATTCAGATGCTTTTGCAGTATCCCTGACATTCGCATAAAGTTCTACCCTGTTACAGGTAGACAGTATCACAGCCTCTTGTACATCAGGGAGTTCTTTGAACCTTATCAGACCTTCTTCGAGCCTGGGACCATTAAATGTAAATTTCTCCCTGGTATCAACATCAGCCGTCTTGTGGTTGAGCCCTGCTACAAATACTTTCATAGGAAAACATGAAGACCTTTCTGGAGTAATTTAATACCGAAGAAAGCGATAAGAATTGTTAAAAAACCGATTATAGATAATAAAGCAGCCTTTTTACCTCTCCATCCGGCTATAAGCCGGGCGTGAAGCACAATGGCATAGATGAACCATGTTATAAGCGACCAGACCTCTCTCGGATCCCAATTCCAGTAACTTCCCCAGGCGTTCTCTGCCCATAAAACACCGGTTATTATTGCAAGCGTAAGCAAGGGAAACCCAATGGTTATCAGCCTGTAATTTATTTCATCGAGGGTCTGGAGGCTCGGTAATCTCTCAAATAGCCCGCCAAGGTGTTTGGATTTCACATAGTGTTCCTGAACAAGATACATAAGACCTATTCCAAATGCCATTGCAAAAGCAGCATTACCTAAAAAGGCAAGAACTGTATGTATGCCGAGCCAGTAACTCTGCAGCACAGGGCTTAAAGGTTTTATCTCTCTCGGCAGCATTGAGGATGAAAGCATCAGAATAAATACTATGGGCATAATAAAGGAGGAGAGGAGGATAATCCTGTATCTAAATTGTAAAATGAAAAAGATAAGGACTACACACCAGGAAAAAAATGATGTTGCCTCATGTGCGTTTGTTATAGGGATATGGCCTGCAGTAACATAACGATAAATAATACACGCAGTATGAATGGCAAACCCGATCCCGGCCGATGAAAGTATAATCTTTGACGTGATTCTTGAACCTTTGAAGAGTTCTATAATGCTGACAATAGTTGCAGTGAAATAAAAGGTCAGGGCTAATTCAAATAATATTACCCCCATCAGAAGCAACCAAGCTCACAGTCTGTGATCTTTATATTAAGTTCATCAGCTGCCCTGCCGACCTCTTTATAAGAAATAGAAAGCTCCTTAGCAAGCTTTCTTGCAATAGGGCAGGGAAGCTTACCATTAACAGCTTTTTTCTTTATCTCTTCTACTACCTTGTCTTTAACCATTTTTAAATGCCTCAATTTACCCTTTTAGAAAGGGGGATATAGGGGGATTACTAATTTTCATTAAATTATTTATATAAAAATATTACAACATAAGGCTTTAAAAACTCAATTGGACCATTAAAGAGATTTTTTAGAAACAGCATCTCTTTATTAACTAAATTGAGCGATTATAATCCTCCTCCCCTCGCCCCTCCCGCCAGGGAAGGGGAACATAACTCCCCTTTCTCCCCCTCTTAAATTAAGAGGGGGTTGGGGGGCGTTATTCCCTCCCCCTTGACGGGGGAGGGTTAGGGTAGGGGTGTTTGATAATAAATTCAACAAGTTCCATGATTGTATTATTAAGAATCGCTCAATTTAGGTATTAACTAATAGGGGCAAGAAATAGCGAGTTATCTTTTCCTCTTTACAATTTGAAGTTTCTCTTATATTTTAGTTGCTTAAAATAGATAGAAATAAGTAAAACAAGTTTGGTCAGAAAGGTAATGTGCTATAATATCAAAAAGTTCTCGGGATGTAATGTTTATGGAGAACATTGCAATAAAGAGCCATTCATCTTAAAGAATCATGAAACTCGCATGGAGAAATTTCTCCTTAGACTTTTCTAAAAAGACCTATATTATGGGAGTCCTGAATGTCACGCCAGATTCCTTTTCTGACAACGGCCTGTACTTTAATAAGTCCTCAGCCATCAAAAGAGCAATACAAATGATTGAAGATGGCGCTGATATTATTGACATAGGCGGTGAATCAACAAGGCCAGGCTCTGAACCAGTCACTATCGAAGAAGAGTTAAGGCGTACAATCCCGGTTATTGAGGTACTTGCAAAGGAAATTAAGGTTCCAATATCTATTGATACATATAAATCAGAGGTAGCAAAAAATGCACTCGATGCTGGCGCTTCTATGGTAAATGACATAAGCGGATTAAGGTTTGACCCTGTGATGCCAGAGATTGTCTCCAGGTACAAAGTTCCCGTGGTGATTATGCACATAAAAGGGAGACCAAAAGATATGCAGCAGAATCCTGTCTATGAGTCATTAATACCTGAGATAATGGATTACCTCAGGATAGGTATAAGGATAGCAATAAAATCAGAAATCTCAGCAGATAAGATAATAATCGACCCTGGTATGGGTTTTGGTAAAACATTTGGCCACAATCTTGAGATAATTAGGAATCTTCATGAATTTACCCTTTTAGAAAAGCCAGTCCTTATAGGTCCATCAAGAAAGGCATTCATCGGAAAGATCCTCGGGAATGTGCCTGTAACAAATAGGCTTGAAGGCACTGCAGCAGCAGTTGCCATCTCTATTATGAATGGTGCGAATATAGTCCGTGTCCATGATGTGAAGGAGATGGCTAAAGTGGCAAGGGTTGCGGATGCCATTAAAACCTCACGTAAAATACCCTCAACATGGAAATCAAATTACTCAGGAATATAGGTAAAAGGCTTTTAAAAAAAATCCCCTTAATCAAAAAAGGGATTAAAAGTGCTATCGGTATTGGTGCATCAGGCGATAAGACCTATCCAATAGATAAAATAGCAGAAGATATTATTATCTCTGGTCTTGATGAATCGGGAGAAGCAATGACGATTGTCTCTGAAGAGCTTGGGATAAAGGATATAAAAGGCGGCGGTAAAAAGATACTGATAGACCCAATTGATGGCAGCAGGAATGCAGTCTCTGGTATCCCTTTTTTCTGCACATCTATTGCAGTCGTGGATGGAAATACAGTAGGGGATATTGAATCAGCATATGTTGTGAATCTCATAAACGGTGATGAGTTCTGGGCAGAGAGAGGCAAAGGAGCATTCTTAAATGGTGAAAGGATGAATACACAGAAGGATGACAATTTTTATTTTATCGCATATGAGACACAAACTCCTCACGAAGACATCCCCCGTATAATTCCGCTTCTTGCAGAATCGAGGAAGACACGGTGTCTTGGTGCTACGGCACTTGATCTTGCATACCTTGCATATGGTGCAATCAGCATATTTGTTAGCCCATCACCTTCGAGGAGCTTTGATTTCGCAGGTGGCTGGTTGCTTGTAAAAGAGGCAGGGGGGATCTTTACAGATATGAACGGGAATTCTATTGAGACCATCGAAGTCAGCCTTAAAAAAAGTACTTCACTGCTTGCGTCTGGGAATGAGAGACTTCACGAGAAGGCATTAAGATTATTGAGCAGGACGTAATGACTAATTTGAAAACTAATTTTATATAATCTGGCAACTTAAAGAGCTTATTTCTTACTCTCAGAATTCTTGACTTACCATTTATTTAGTTCTTCATCAAATGTGCACTCTGGATACTTTTCATTGGATGCGACTTGCACCTACAAGTCCGCAGAGCGAGCTTTCGATTAAAAATGATGAATACCATTTGAAACATGCATTTGGAAGTTTTGAAATGAATTACATCTAATAAGTCAACTTAGTCAACAACGTACATGGGACGGCTGCTAATTTTCCGCTTGACTTTTTTAATACACTATTATACACTTTGTATAATTATGAAGACACAACTCAGTCAAAAACAAGCAGACGCAGTTCGCTATATACGAAACTGGCTTATGCATAAGGGCAAAACCCCATCTGTGCGTGAGCTGATGACAGCACTTGGATATAAATCCCCCAGATCGGCTGCTTTAATTATTGAGGAATTAATCCAGAAAGGTATTTTAAGAAAGCGTTCAAATGGAGATTTGCAGTTAATTAAAGATATTGACGCAGATTCAGTTCATGCCCGCACAGTCGATATTCCTTTGGTTGGTATGGTAACTTGTGGAGTACCTATTTTGGCTCATGAAAATATTGAAGGATTTATTCCTGTTTCTGTTTCCCTTGCAAAGCCCGGGTTTAAATACTTCTTGCTTAGGGCTAAAGGCGATTCTATGAACAAGGCTGGAATCAATGATGGAGATTTAATACTTGTTCGCCAGCAGTCAGTGGCACAAAATGGCGATATAGTTGTAGCACTGATTGATGATGAAGCAACTGTGAAAGAGTTTCAACATAGTAAAAATTGTGTTGTTTTAATGCCAAGGTCGAATAATAAAAAGCATAAACCGATTATCCTGACTGAAAATTTTCAGGTTCAAGGAGTGGCTGTAACAACAATTCCAAAGTTGGAGGTTTGAGTATGGCTAAGAATGCACCGTATGGAGACAATCACAGACAAGGAGCGGTTAAAAACCGTTCACAGGTTTATAACCCTCACAATCAGCGCTGGACAAAAATAGACACGGACACTAAGTTGTTTATTGATCAGAAGGCAGATAAAAGCCGTTTAAAGGGGTGAGGAAGGAAAGGTAGATTATTTTGACCGGGGTGTTAGGGATTTTGAGATAATAAAGAAAGAGTTTAAATAGGGAATTAAATGAAAATTACTTATCTAAAAGTCGAGAATGTCAGATGTATAGATAGCGCTGAGTTTCAAGATTTAGGAAACATTATATTAATTGTTGGCCCAAATGGGAGTGGTAAAAGTGCGCTATTCGAAGCGATTCGTGTCTTTAAGACCAGTATGGCGAGTTATTCAACAAGATGGGGGATTAATCTTTCTAGTCTTTATCCTAATTTTGTCAGCTTAGGAAAAGATCGCGCTAGTATAACACTAGAAGTAGGACTGACAAAAGAAGAGCAAGAAGCCCTTAATACCGAAAAAGACGTATTGAAGTCAACCATAACAGTTGATAAAAACCTAAGTGTTACGCCCGCAGGAGACGATATCAATCTTTTTCGACAACTTTTCTCGCCTGCTATTTTTTCAAAATATAATGTTGGAAAATTTGAACACATTCCTTCTGACAGAAGATTTGGGAAAGGGCAAATTTCTAGTATTTCATTTTCACAAGACTTAATTGAACAAGATAGACATAGGATGTTTGATGACACATCTGAAAAATTTACTAATCTTAAAAGTGATTTGCTATGGATGCATATGGTAGATTTACATTTACAAGCTTCAAATAAACATATCGAGCCGCATCCACAATATATAGAAGGTGTAAAAAAGATATTTACTCATTTTTTGGATGGTGTTGAGTTTGAAGGCGTAGATTTAGATGTTTACCTAACGAGGCCAGCAAATTTCATAGTCAAAACACCCAGAGGTCCACATGATATAGATGCTTTAAGCTCAGGCCAACGAGAAATTTTAATGACTTATGCTTTATTGGAAAAGAGAAAGTTTACAAATTCAGTCATTTTATTTGATGAGCCCGAGTTACATCTGCATGGGGCTTTGGAAAGAAGAGTTCTCAGTTACTTGCAAGGGGTAGCTGATATAGGAAATCAATTCTGGATCGGCACTCATTCTCCTGAAATAATAGGCTCATGCGAAAAAGAAATAATTTATCGTTTAACAGGAGGCAATCCAAATATAGCAGAGAGAGTAGATCTAAAAAGCGAGAAAATTGAAACATTGAAATCACTCGGTGCATCAGTGCATATTCAAATGATTTCACAACGAATAGTTTATGTTGAGGGAGAGTCTGATAGCCAAATCCTTGAATATATAAATCCAAATATTGTTCATAGTGCATCTTTTATACCTTCTCAAGGTGTGCGGGGTGTTAGAGGAGCAATTGATTTGCTTAATAAGGCAAGCAGATTTGAAAATTTTAGAGGAATTAGAGATAGAGACTATTTATCAGATGAGGAGATTGGAAGGATAGAAAGCGAAACAATAGGTCGTATTCATGTATGGGAAAGATACCATATAGAAAATTATCTGCTCGATGGTAAGGCTATTTACAATGTTTTATCCACCCATAAAGGAATCAAGCTGCTAAAAATATTTAATAGTCCAGAGGAAATTAATAAAGAACTAAAATTAATTGCTGATGGTTTAAAAAATATTATAGTTGCTAAAAAATTAGAAAATTTAATTAATGAAAAAATAGTCCATCATATTAAAATCGATCCTAAAAATATCAAAGAATCATATAAAACTATTGCGGATAGACGACTCCCCGATATACTCTCCTTACTAGAAGAAAAGGAACACGATAAATATATTAAACAAGCATTTAACGAAATTGATAATCAATGGGAGCAGAAATGGGTCGAGTTATGTCCAGGGCGTGAGATATTAAAGGAGTTTTGTAGAAAAAATATAGATGGTGCATTGAATACGATATATCCTATTTTAGTTGAACAAATTGCTAAGCAGTTAGCAGCAGATGGACTAAATGCAGAAGTAAAATCGGTAATAGAAAAAATTATTGAGTAATTTTTCAAGAATAAAACTTATGCTTTCTAAAACTACCATAATCATCGGCGATCGGCAAAGGCTGAAAGAACTAAAAGATGAGAGGACAAAGTATGCGTGCTAAAACATATGCAGAGCCTCAGCATGCTTGTTGTACAGGTACTCTGGATAACTGCAAAGCTTGCAAAGAAAAACATAACTGCTTAATGTTGAGAGAGCAGTTAGCTTTCTATAATCGCTTGGGCGTATCCCAGATTGACGATAATACAGACGCCGATACCTTAACCAACATAAAGTATTTGTGGCAAGATTCAACCCGAACTAAAAAATACGATCCGAGTTGGAATTATGCTGAGGATAATACACGGGGCTATACGCACCCTATTCACCCTTATCCTGCAATGATGATACCTCAAGTAGCAGGAAGGCTTATTGATTTGTATGCGAAACCAAAAGCAGTTGTGTTAGACCCATTTTGTGGTTCTGGCTCTGTTTTATTGGAAGCATTTATCAGAGGTTATGACTCGTATGGTATTGATATTAACCCGCTTTCTCTTTTAATAAGCAAGGTTAAGACGACCCCAATTAATTACAAACAATTACAAAATGGATTGGAAAATATCTTGGAAAAAGTATCTACGACAAAAAAAATAAATAATCCTGCTTTCTTTAATATTGATTTTTGGTTTAAACCTCGAGTTGTATCTAAGCTGGCATCATTGAGAGCGGCCATCGACTTAATAAGAGATAAAAAAATAAGGGATTTTTTCAAGGTAGTGTTCAGTTTTACTGCAAGAGTATCTTCTAATACAAGGAATGGAGAGTTTAAATTGTATCGTATTGATGAAGAAAAATTGAATGATTTTAATCCACCTGTTATTGAAATTTTTAAAGCAAGAGCTGAACAAAACATTAATGCGATGGCTGAACTATGGGAAGAATTTAAAGAAAAAGAAGCGCAGGTCAATATCTTAAACGAGGATACCCGTTATAGAACAAGCATTAAAGACGGTGTCGTCAACATTGTAGTAACCTCTCCACCGTATGGCGATTCGAAAACTACAGTTGCATATGGCCAGTTCTCAAGACTTTCTTTACAGTGGCTTGGTTTTAATGGCCAGTCTTTAGATACAGACAACCGTTCTTTAGGGGGGCGGTTAAATATCAATAATCTTCACTTAGGCTATAGTTCCCCAAATTTGAGATATTCTGTAGATCTAATATCACGCATTGACAAGAAAAGAGCAAGAGATGTTATGGCATTTTATATTGATCTGAATAAATGTTTTGTCGAACTGAATCGCGTTACAAAAAGGGGAGGCTTTTTATGCATGGTAGTGGGTAATAGAACAGTTAAGGGAATTCAACTGCCAACAGATGAAATTGTAGCAGATTTTGGGGAACATGTCGGCTTTAGACATATAGAAACTATTATCCGAAAAATTCCTAATAAGAGGATGCCGTCAAAGAATAGTCCTACTAATAAAACTGGCGTATTAGGTGCAACCATGACCGAAGAATACATTGTAATAATGGAAAGGATAAAATGACTCTAAAGGAAATAGAGCGCAGACTTCGTGCCTTGAAAGCGATGGGATACGTTCCTACAGTTCGACATGGTTCAACAGGCGTAGGACATACCTTTGAGCAAAAAATGGGATTGACCGAAACTAATATTCCAATCCCAGACATCGGCGGAAGAGTAGAGATTAAAACAACGAGAAAAGATTCAGCTTCTCTTGTAACATTATTTTGCTTTAATAGAGGGGTCTGGCATATATCCCAAAAGGATTTAATCGAAAAATATGGTTATGTTGATGATGCTGGCAGGAAAGCTTTAAAGAACACCGTATATGCTGGAAGGCAAATATCTCAAGGTCTGAGTCTCCTAATCGATGATTTGAACAATAAAGTAAGTCTCATAGACGAAAATGGAACTTCATTAGCCACATGGGATGTTTTCGTCATGGTTGGAAAATTAATGTCAAAGCTTAGCAGTGTCCTATTTGTTATCGCGGATAGACGATTTGATGCGAATGGAGAGGAAGAGTTTTTATACAGTGAAGCACATATACTTACCACTCCCATACCGCGGAATTTTATAAATGCCTTTAAGTCCGGCAAGGTTGGCATTGATTTGAGAATGCATCTTAAAGAGACTGGCTCAGTAAGAAACCGCGGAACAGCCTTTAGGATTAAAGAGATAGATTTGTGGGATTTGTACTCTAATATTCGAAATCTTGGAATCTGACGATAATTAGAGCATGGAGAGCCTATAAAAAACAAAAGCTCAATCAGCTCCGTTATTACATACCAATTACCCCGGCCCTGCGATGCAAAAATTTTAATAGTGGCAGCGGAAGGCGGTAAGGTTGTCGAAATCAACCATTTCGGTTCTTTCAAAGATACAAAACAGGTTTTTGATGAAATTGCAAGCGATCACGGCTGCGAGCCAGAAACTGTAAATAAGTCCGGCTATTATGATGTTCCTATATGGCGATGGACAGAAAATAGATATATGAGATTGAGTTATACAGATAAGCTGAGGTGATTTATGAAATGCACAGGATGTTTTAAGGAATTTAGTGAAAGGGACAAGATTTATAACACCTAAAAGCACTATAATCATCGGCGATAGAGGATTTGCAAGCATTGGTAAATATTGTTGATGACAGAGTTCGTCCTAAAAGAAAGAAAAAAGGGAGTATCGGGTCAGAACGTTATGAAGTTTTTATTACTACGGAAGACGAATTAATGAAATTTTTATCAATTATAGAAAATAAACATCAAAATGAACATTAAAGAACTAAAAAAGCTTTGGAAGGAACTAGAGGAGATTCCTGTGGACTCTGATGATCGCATTGAGCGGGATTTTTATCTGTGGGAAAAGGGAACAGGTAAGTTCGACATTTGGCATTGGTTTGATGAAGAATTGCCTCAAGGGATAGCAGAATGGTTAGTTTAAATTCTACATATAAGTGCTATCTAAACGCAAATAGAAGCTGCAAAGATATTTCAAAAAGCGAACCTCAAGTATTCAAAACTTACGAACGCTTGGGTTTCATTTGTGGTCGGCTCAAGCTTATTATTAAAAGGGAAAGGGAAAATAGGCTTTGTGCTTCCTGCTGAAATCTTGCAAGTATCTTATGCCGAAACCCTACGAAACTTTTTATCGCATTATTACAATAAAATAAATATAGTATCCTTCAAAAAATTAGTATTCCCCGATATTCAGCAAGAGGTTGTTTTGCTGTTGTGCGAAAAAAATAACACGAACGAACACTATATCGAACACATAGAAGTTAAAGACGATAATGATCTGCGGGCACTTGATATACTATCTCTCAAAAAATCGGGAAAAAGGATAGATTTCAAATCCAATAAATGGACTTTTTATTTCTTAGAGCAAAAGGAAATTGACTTTCTGGAAGAAATTACAATGAACGGTACTATTCCAAAATTGGGCGATTTTGCAGATGTCGAAGTCGGCATTACAACCGGCTCAAATGAATTTTTTACAGTACCCTTAGCAGTAGTTGAGGCATTTGAGCTGCAGCCTTTTGCCAAGCCCTTGGTTGGCAGGAGCGTGCAGGTGGACAACCCGATTTTTACCTATACTAACTGGCTGCAGAATAGGAATTCTAAGGCAAGAGCGCATCTGCTGATTTTCCCTGCAATGTACAAATTGGAAAAATATAAAGAAGCCTTGAAATACCTTGCGATAGGCGAGAGAAAAGGCATTAAAAAAGGCTATAAATGCGGCATCAGAGATGAATGGCAGATAGTGCCTTCCGTCTGGATTTCCGATGCTTTGTTTATCAGGAGAAATAACTTATACCCAAAACTAGTCATTAATGAAGCGTGCGCCTATACTACCGACACAATGCATAGGGTGAGAATTAAAGAAAATGTAAATATCAGGGCTTTTGCCGCAAGTTACTATAATTCGCTATCTTTTGCATTTTCTGAAATTTGCGGCAGAAGCTATGGCGGGGGGGGTATTAGAATTAATGCCTAGCGAGGTCGAAAAAATACTTTTACCGTACAAAAATGTTAATGCTGACTTCATAGTAGAAATTGACGAAATGATGAGGAAAAAAAGCGATGTCAATAAACTCTTGGAATTCACTAACAATTTGATATTAAGAGATGGTTGCGGATTGTCTAAAAATGAAATTAAACTTGCAGATAACATTTGGAAGAAACTCTCGAAAAGAAGATTAAATAGAAATGGCAAATCAGATATTTAAGGAGTTATAAATTCAGGGCTTTTTCAATAGACTCAGAAATAATTTATGATAATGAAAAATATTACTTCTTTTGAGAATATTGATGAACTGACAATAAAAAAACTGGCGTCTGAATATAATGCAATTGATGGAGATAAATTTACTATGGAACTAATCAGAAGTCCGTTCCCTTTTGGATATTCTGAAATTCCTGATGAAATAGAACTAATGAAGATTGTTTATTTGAAATCCGAAAAAGATTTGGATAAAGAAAAAACAAATAAACAGAATATTGATGTTGAAGCAACTTTAAGAAACAATTTTTTATATCAATTTGAATATGAAACAACCCTAAAACCAAAGTTGGATGTTAAAATAATTAAAATTGAAAGACTAAAAGATGATTGATACTGTGACAGAAAAAGTAATCGAGGATATTTTATCTACTGATAAATCAATATTAGCAGGTGTGCTTTCTGTTAATCAAAGTGATCTAAGTCCTATTGCAAGGCAAAAGAAATTCGATAGCAAGCGCATACTTGATTTGCTTTATTTGTATAAAAATGAATTATTGCTGATAGAATTAAAAGCCGTTCCATTTTATTACGACATCATATCTCAAATAAATGACTACTACAATGAACTTATAGCACTTCAATCTCAATCAAAACTGATAAAGACAAAAATAAACAAAATTATTTTAGTCACAGATGCAAAAAAAAGAACATTTTGTTGATTGTGAGCGAGAACAAATTAAGCTTATCACAGCATAACGGTGCAGAGAGGAACATAGGATATAATATCACTACTTGAAACATAATTTATGCCAAAAATTAAGGACATACCCAAAATAGATCGCCCAAGAGAAAAATTTCTCCAAAAAGGAGCTGACGCACTTTCAAAAAGTGATCTTTTGGCAATTCTTTTAGGCAGTGGCATAAAGGGGAAAAATGTCAGGCAACTTTCAGAGAATATTATCAAAAAATTTGGTAAAAACTTTTTAAATATAACTGTTGATGATCTATTAGAAATTTCAGGGATTGGTCAAGCTAAAGCCTTACAAATTGCTTCTGCAATTTCTTTAGTAAAAAGATTCTATGCGGACGAAAAATCAAACGAGATTATTATTAAAAATTCTCAAGATGTTCTATCACTCACCTATGACTTAAGAGACAAGAAAAAAGAACATTTAGTTTGTTTATATCTTAACGCAAGAAATTCTCTGCTCAAAAAGGAAATTATTAGCGTAGGTTTGTTGGATAAAGCACTGCTCCATCCAAGAGAAATTTTTTATCCAGCGACAGAATTAAATGCCGCTAGTGTTATTTTAATTCATAACCACCCATCGGGTGATTCTTCGCCAAGCGAAAAAGATAATCAAATTGTTGAAAAAATAGTTCAAGCGGGAGAAATAATGGGGATACCTGTTATTGATTTCATTATTGTCTCTGAAAATAATCATTATAGTTTTTATGAAAAACTAAAAAAGCAAAAAGAGGGTTTTGATTATATCCTCGACGGAATACAAGGAACACTTTTTGCAATGTTTGAAGCCGAAAAACCAGCGTATGAAATAACCGCCGAAAAAATCCAAGAAAACTATTTCTACATTCCGCAAGTAAAAGAAAATCATATCCAATTACATAATCGCAGATACATTGGAAACAAACACAAACTACTTGAATGGATTTTTTCTATAATTAATAAAGAATGTAGTGGAGATTCTTTCGCTGATATTTTTGCAGGAACTGGCGTTGTATATAAACTATTAGTGAATCAAAAAAATTATTTTAACCATGATTCAATATGAAAAAAACAAATTCAATAATTTTATTTAATCAAAAGCAAGTTCGTCGTATTTGGGATGAGGAAAAAGAGCTATGGTATTTTTCAGTTATTGATGTTGTTGAAATATTAACCGAAAGCCCAAGACCAAGAAAATATTGGAACGCTTTAAAAACAAAGCTAAAGCAGGAGGGAAGTGAGTTGTCCCAAAAAGTGGGACAACTGAAATTAGAATCTCCTGATGGAAAAAAATATCTTACAGATGTATCTGATACTGAAACACTTTTAAGGCTTATCCAATCAATACCCTCTCCAAAAGCTGAGCCGTTCAAACTATGGCTTGCAAAAGTCGGATATGAGCGAATAGAAGAAACAGAAAACCCAGAGCTTGCTTTTGATAGAGCAATGAAAACATACTTGAGAAAGGGGTATTCGAAAGAATGGATAAACCAACGATTGAAAAGCATCGAGGTGCGCAAGGAATTAACCGATGAATGGCAAGAACGAGGCATGAAAGAAGGACTGGAATATGCAATATTGACAGACGAGATTACAAGAGCATGGGCTAATAAAAGCGTGAGGGATTACAAAAAATTTAAGGGACTGAAAAAAGAAAATTTAAGAGATAATATGACTAATCTTGAATTGATATTGAATATGCTTGCTGAAGCTTCAACCGCAGAAATATCCAAAAAGAAAAAACCTGAAGGGATAGAAAACAACAAGCAAGTTGCCAGGAGAGGCGGTATTGCTGCAAAAAAGCAAGAATTGAAATAGAAAAGCAAACGGGTGAAAGCATAATTGTCTCTAAAAACGCAAAGAGTTTAATGACAAAAGAAAAGAAATCATTACTCAGTAAAAACAATAAATAGATATGGCGATACAATTACTCTCAAATTTAAATTATCCAATCGGCAACATAATCAATCAAGAGTTGCAGAATGCGAACTCGGCAAAAATGGCCGTTGCTTTTTTGAAGTATTCGGGCGTACAAGTGATTGAACAAGCGATAAACAACTGTCTTAAAAATAACGGAAGTATTGAAATTATCGCGGGGCTTGACTTCAAAACTACCGACCTGCAATCAATGCATTATTTTATTCAACTGCAAAAGCAAACTTCAAATTTGAAGTTCTATTGCTACGGAGACAAGGAAGAAAACAAAACAGATGTTGTTTTTCATCCGAAAATTTACCTTTTTCAAAAGGGGCGAGAAACAACAGGCATTGTTGGAAGCACTAATCTCACGCGGGGTAGCTTGCTTACCAATTTTGAGGTCAATGTAGTTATTAAAGAAACAAAACCACTTTACTTTTCACAACTTGAAGCAATTGATAATTCGGTAAAATTTACCGACTCTGTATTCTCTCCTGACGAAGAATACTTGGCGGGATACTCGGATGTTTACAAGGCATTTTTACAGAATGAAGAAAGAGCGATAAAAGATAAAGGCGTGCAAAATGTAGTGCGACAAATAAACAGACACGCAGAATTTTTGCCCGGCACAGTACCGTCAATAAAGAGTTTAATTATTGAAGTAATTAAAAATGAGCAATCAAAAGGCAATGAGTTTGTGCTGTTGCAGTTAATTTACGAAGAAGTCGAAAAAATGGTTCAAGAAAAAAATCTTATTTACAAAATGGATACTTTTAGAAACTCTATTCGCGGTGAACTTAACACCCATGAAGATAGCAGTAATCATCCAAATAATATACATTTATTTGTTCGTTCAAAGGACAAAAAGGGTTATTATTCTTTAACTGATAATGGAAAAAATTATCGAGGTCGTTAATCTAAAAAGTTATGAAAAAAGATATGACAAAAAAATATTATTACGCACTATTCGACGACCAAATTGGTCAAATTGCTTCAATGGGTTTCAATCAAGCATCCAAAGCAGTTGTGAGGGAGCGTTTAATCAATTTTTTATTACTCGGTAATTTTTCAGAAGAAGGTGAAGATTCAATAAAACGGAATACTCTATCCGAATTACTAAATTATTATGGGTTCAAGCTATTAAAATCTGACACCCCATTCAAAGTATGATACATGGTTTAAAATTGCTAAAGAGCTTGGTTTTGTTTGGTATTGCCCAAACGAAGAAATAAAATTTTCCGAAAGTGGAAAGATGTTATTGGACAAAGAAAAACCTGAAAATGAGTTAATGGTTTTTGCCAATGCCTTCGCAAAATATCAAAGACATAATCCGTTTCGCAGAGTTTTAAATAAAAATGTGCCCTTGATCTTGTTGATGCAAACGATAAAATTATTGAATAATGATTCCGAATATAACGGTACAGGTATTTCAAGATTGGAAATTCCGTTATTACTTTGCTGGCAAAATGATAATGCTGAAAATCTATATCGTGAAATTAAGAAATTACGCAAAAAATATGGCTATTCACCAAGCAATGAAGTAATTTTAGAACTTTGTTATAGCTTATTAAACGAAAAGAGATGATAATTCCATTTTAGGAGACTATCCCGATGATTTTATTCGTAAAATGCGTTTAACTGGTTTATTTTCTTTGCGTGGGGGCGGTCGTTTTATAGACATAAATACAAAAGAGACAGCAACCGTAGATTATATTTTGAAAAATTATATTTCTTACCAAGAGTTTGAGACAGAAAAAGAATTTTTTGATTATATCGGAAAAGTTGATACTGATTTGATTGCAACACTTTCCGTCTATAAATCGCCTGTCAGAACCACAAAAGCAGAATTAGAAAAATGGGTAAATCATTACGAATGGGAATCAATTAAAGCTGAAATGTTTAATTTAGCACAGAAAAAATCTTCAGATGATGACATCTTGAAAGTCAGTACCACCGGCATAGCCGGTGGTACTGACTGATATTGATTGGGTTTTAGATCTAGTTAGGATATAAATTTTACAATGCGATCAGCCTGGCCTTAGGAACACAACAGAAAATACAAAAAGAATGGTTAGATGTAATTATACTTTAAAGAATTTCTGCGACGCCCCCCAAAACGAAGATATCATCTTTTATTGATTTTCAAAAGAAATAGTCAGAATTTTGGGATCATGCAAAAATGTTTGTTTCTGTGAGAAAATGAGATATGTCTAAAACCGCACAAAATACATCTTTCTATAGTGTAGTTTTCACTAAGCCTGATATAAGCAGATTTACTTATTACAAGAAAAAGGCTAACAAAAAGTGACATTATTAAACGAGGATATTAATCCCCCTCTGCCCTCGCTTGCCTCAGCTCCCCTGAAAAAGTTCAAAAGAGCTGAAGAGCTGAAGCGCAGAAGTTCAGAAGCAATGAGTTCAAAAGTCACAAGTGAAAAGCTATGAGGCTTTGTTAGCTTCTTTTTCCTGATCTTGTATCGTTACTTCCTCTTCGGCAGAAGGTTGAGATATAGGACTTTCAACAACATGCTCAGTGGGGATTTCTGTTGAGTAGTAATAGGTAAGTACAGTAGCAATAATCACGAGAAAAAGATAAGTCTGGAAAGAATACAAAATTAGCTGATATGGGAAGGAAAGAATTGTGCCTATTACAGGTATAAGCGTAAAGGGATAGCTGAGGAGTATCAGGAGAAAGATTGTAAGTACATATCCTCCAAAAAGGATGGCATAAAGCCAGAATGCTTTCGGATGTCTGGCTAAATAATGTATTGCCTCCCAGAGGGATTTTAGAGGCCCTATTCTTTTAAATGAGAGTGAAGCAATTCCATAAAGTGTTATTGAAAGGATTCCGAGTGTAAGGATAAATGCAATTATTATTAAAATTAGAGAAAAAAAGGTGCCCAGGAAAAGGGCGAGCGTTGAATCCTGACTCTGTGCAAATGATACAATTGCAGCAATTCCGCCACCCAGAAGCCCCAGGAAAAAAGCAGCCACAATAAAGATAAGGCCGATGACAGATATAAAACCAAGCACACGTAAAAAAAGCCTTTTTGCCTCATCGAAGAATGTATGCATGCTGAATTTCAAATATCTGTCTCTGAGCGACCTTCCGATAACACCGATAGAGCCTCCAAATATATAAATACCAAACATTGCAACCATGATAATGTATAACAGAAAGCTCGCAATAACTATGAGGAAAAGTCCAAGGTATCTTGAAATGATGTCGGAAGGGTCTCTAAGAGTTCTGAAGATGTCTTTTACGTCTGTAAGCCCTGTAAGGTCAACTCCAAATATGATGAATGCTATCGCAAAGGGAATGCCTACTATAATAAAAAATCCGGTAAAATTTATAATAGCCATACCAATTTGTACAAGCACAAGCTGCCAGTTTCTGTGAACTAATCTGAAACCGTCCTTTATAGCCTCAATGTAAGTCATTTTATATCCAAACCTTATTTTTAGTATTCCACTCAAGTCCCTTTGCCCGATGCACTGTAGGAAGTATAACACATTCTCTGTCTTCATCCCCTTCCTCTACCTCTCCGCCTGATGTATGAGGAAATCTCCCTCGCAAATTCTGATAGAGACTCATCACGCGCCCCAAAAACCACATAATTATTCCATTTTTTTATACGATCGAAGAGTAACGACCGCTCATGCAAAACCTCTACTGATTTACCTGCTGACTTAATTTCATTTAACAGGTCTTCGCTTGAGATATCTTTTATAGATGTGCCGCCGGCATAATATATCGGGAGTAAAATCAGGTGGTCTTCATCGCGGAGATTTTTTATGAATACCTCAATATAACCCTGCTTCATCAACCGTGTAGGTCCAAATCCGTGAGGCTGAAAGATATAGCAGACCCTGCGACGGATATTTTTAATGGATTCCATCAGGCATGAGATCTTATGTGGGTTATGCGCATAATCATCTATTACCAGATGTTTTTTGTTATTCATATAAATGTCAAAACGGCGGTCAAGCCCTGAAAAAGAAGGAAGGACTTCAGCGATATCCTTAAGTTTAACTCCCGTTTCTGAAAGCAAGGCAATACATGATAGGGCATTATAAAGATTGTATTTTCCCTGAAGTGAAAGTTTAAAGTTTATACCGTGCAGTTTAAAGATTGTTTTAAACGGCTGATGTTCGATTGCCTTTGCCTGATATTCCGACTTTGTGTCTATAGAAAACCTTATTGGTTTATCAAAACGACAGTGACTTAAATTATTGTCATCGCCGTTTACAATAACCATTTCTTTTGTATTCCTGCTGAGGGTCTCGAACATCTCTGCGGTCTTCTCAATTGAATTATGGTCAAGACTCAGGTTGGCAATAATTGAATATAAAGGATGATAATAAACGATCGAGCCGTCAGATTCGCATGCTTCTACTATCAGAATATCTGAGCTGCCAACCAAGGAATTACCAGGATTATTCTTAGTCTTAAATTGTTTTACCCTGCCTCCGCCTATGAAGTTCGGTTCCAGCCCGAGTTTATCCATCAAAAATGCGAGCATACCTGATATAGTCGATTTACCGCTTGTCCCGGCAACAGCAACTGTCCTGAACTCTGATACAATATCGCATAAATATTGGGGACGGGTCTTCATTGTAATACCCAATTCCCTAGCCTTAATTACCTCGGGTTGATTATCTTCAACAGCGGTACTGAAAACAGCAAGATCAAATGAGGTATCAATCCCCGAACCGTTCTGAGGGACAATTGTCATACCTTTTGCCTTTAGTATTTTACAGATTGAATGGTGAGGGTCTCTGTCGAATAAGCGGTCAGAGCCAACAATAGTATGTCCCCGGTCTGCCATAAAACTTGCTATAGATGACACGCCGCTGCCCCCGATCCCTGAAAAGAATATCTTTGCCATATTGATTGTTTATTGTAAGACAAATAACAGCAAAGAGCAAAGGGCAAAGCGCTAAGCAGAGGGAAAAGAGCGAGGATTTAAAAGACTCTATGCTCTATGCTATTTGCTCTCTGCCCCCTTGCTTCTATTTGTGTTGCTGCGATTCAGACACTAAATTTAGGCCAGTTAGGATTTTTTCAAAAGGCCTTACAACTTTTGAATAATTTGCCCACCCTCTAATTTATCCGAAAGTA